>UMFX01023619.1_pt1 | contig 29345 bp, 48 predicted proteins | sample 1965131 | NCBI WGS metagenome assembly UMFX01 (sample SAMEA4836058, study PRJEB28245) | human gut metagenome | biome: gut microbiome; material: fecal sample | place: Denmark | collected 2008 | reverse complement strand
CAGCAGAGGATATCAGCTACTTCCTTCGTATACTCATCTGGAGAGCACGGGCGGTAGGCATCCAAGAAGGGGAACCAATCAACACTGGTCTGTTGCGTTCGGATGGTAAGTTCATGTATGTGTCGTTACACAACCTATACGAAAACATCAACTTCGTTAGTGTCCGGTACCTGGGTGGCCGAGAGGATGACAAGAAGCCTCTCCTCTTCTACCGCTACACGGACAAGCTGTGCCTCCGTACAAAGGAGGGCCTAACGTATTCTGATCGGTCTCTTAAGCACGTACTTCTGGACAACAAACTGCGTCTGGGTACAAAATTGGCGGGTACGTCAGAGGTAAAGCTTCTCAGTGGTTTGCGATACTCTGTCGAGGACGCTGAGCGCAGACTCTCTGCCAATCCATTCTACGCCCAGCCCTTCTACGACCACACCCATGATTCTATCGCCTTCTTCATCCCCTTCTACCTGGAGCGTGGAGGGGAGGTGCTAGCCGCACTTCTGGTCAGCGGTAACACGGTGAGAACAGTTTACCCCATTGAGTGGGCACGGCAAAGAGCTGTATGTCTTGGCATTCCACTCGCTGACTGGCTTCGTAAATAAACCATCTACCCCTGGCAGACGGGATAAAGTCTGCCTCCTATGCTGGTATAGCTCAGTAGGTAGAGCAGCTGATTTGTAATCAGCAGGTCGGGGGTTCGAGTCCGTCTACCAGCTCCATAATCTTTATGGGGGTACTGTGTAGAGAGAAAGGAAGATTATATGCGTAGCCAAGGTCCTTATTTTGTGTTCAACCAGGAAGAATTGAAAGTGCTTGGGCAGGATGGGTGGCTTACTGGTGAGGAACTCCGTACTGGTTCCTATGCTCGTGGGTTCACAACACCAGAGGGAGCCAGAGAAGCACAGGTCGCATTGCCGATTATTGAGCAGAGTGGGACGTGCATTATTAGGCATAAGACACTCGTTAAGCTTCAGGAGTTCCCAGAGGCATTCAACATCTCGTATGGGGAAGAAGCCTCTTGCCTGGATTGGGTTTTAAAAGTAATCAGCAGCTTAAATTCCTATCAAAACCAAGTTGTAGAGGAAATGGAGAAGCTTACTCAAAATCTGTCTACTGTTGATAGGGAGATCTGTGATGAGCTGCACTACATAGAGTTCTGTAATCTCAATGCTGCAGAAGGGTATAAGAGCTACAAGAGGTTGAAGGAGCTCCAGCAAAAGAGGCGTGCAATAAAGAACTCGTTTGAGATGCTTGACGCCGTGCAGGTAGTTGTTAGCGGAGTCTCTAAGATTGAGAAGATGGTGACTGATCCAGCGAAGAAGTCATACACATTGCGTGAGCCTGAAACATTTATACATGATTGGCGTGGGTGAGCGTTCTCACTAAGTCTTTCAGCATTCTACGAGGCTTTACTTTTCGCGTTAGTGGGAGGAAATATAATGTTCGATATTAAAAAGCGTAAGGATTTGTCTGGCTCCACGGTACGTGGGCTTATCACTGAGCTCTTGGAGCTTCCTATGGATGCCCGTGTATTCTGTTGTGGGGATAACAACATGTACCTTCATGTAGAGGCGGACAACTCTGCTGTATGTTTGGATCATTCTGATCTGGACGAGTGCTATGAGGTGGAAGCCTTATGAAGCGAACTCACAGAAATATAGTCATAGCCATTGTCATTGCTCTCTCTATTTTGACAATCGTCGATTGTTGTATGGTCTACACACGCATCTTTGGTGGGTAGAAGCTGGGTCGGGAGAAAGTGTACAATGGTGGCATACTTAAGCACTAATGTGGGTTTCAAGGTAGTTAGTCACGAATTCTTCCAACGGATATCCTCTCTTGTGAAATTGAAGTAACGGAGTTGATATCTAGGTGAAACACATAGCTTCTTGCTCATTCGGCAAAGACAGTATGGCTACGATACTCTTAGCTTTAGAGCATACTCTTCCACTGGATGAGGTTATCTACTGTGAGGTTAGGTTTACAAGTAGCATATCTGGTGAGCATCTAGAGCATCGAGAGTTTATACACTCTACAGCTATTCCATTCCTGAAGGCGGCTGGGATAAAGGTCACTGTTGTTCGGGACAGGAAGGCCTATTTGGATCTCTTCTGCCGTCCAGTCACTAGAGGGCCCCAAGAAGGGAGAGGTGCGCGCATGGCCTTTGTGCGGAAAATGCTACATACAGCGGGATCTGAAAAACAGACCGCTGGAGAGGTACATGCGAACCCTAAGGGGGCAAATTACACAGTATGTTGGTATAGCAGCCGACGAGCCGAAGCGATTAGCCAGATTAGCCGGAACTAATAAAGTTTCGCTTCTGGCTAAGTACGGTGTTGCTGAAGCGTCAGCGTTGGCTCTCTGTAAGCGGTATAACCTTCTCTCCCCTATCTATGAGTTCACTTCACGGGGAGGTTGCTTCTTCTGCCCTAATGCAGGTTGGTCGGAATTACAGCATCTGTACAACTACCATCCTGACCTGTGGAACTATCTACTTGCACTGCAGAAGCTGCCTAATAAAACAACAGAGCGTTTTAATCGAGTCTATCGCTTTGACGAGATAGATGAAATTATTCGAAGGGGATGGTAGTGATGGGAAAAGTGGGGAAAAGAACACCTGTTTGGGAGAATAAGAAAACTGGTAGAGTAGTGTGTGGGGCAACTATTCAGGATGCTTTAGGGGTTGGGTGGCTGTGCCCAGTAGTCGATGACTGGAAACACGTCAGTACTCTTCCTTCGGAACGGCGCGTAGTAATAGCGGCCGGTACGGTATTACCAGAGAACGACGTAAGTAGAGCTATAGCAAGAGATGCTAAAACTACAGGTTTGCTTAAAATTTTAGCCCACGGGCGTGAGTACTCTTGTTATGTTCAGTATCTGGATTCTGTGAGGGTGGTTATAAGCTGAGGCGAACTGTGTACAGTGAGCTCCCACGCAGTCTGTAAAGTTCTACAGGCTGTGAATATCACAATCTAATCTTTGTAGGAAAACGGTCTCGTTAAATGCGAGACCGTTTTTATTATACCATTAAAGAAAGAGAGGTTCTGCAATGGAACACCTGGCTAACGCTTTTCCTGCCCTGCTGATTATGGCGGGGCTTTTTGCTGTCCTTGCGATTGGCGGCTTTGTCGCTGACAAGGCCTTCCCTAAGAGCAGGTGCATCGAGAAGTTCATAAGCAATCTTCCTATGAATTGGGACTAAATAGAGAAATATGGAGGTCATGAAAATGAAGAAGCTTACAACTGTGCAGGTCACCCCTATCACTCAGAAGGGTGCGGTCATCAGCCCTATCCAATGTGAGGTTAAGTGTGGGGCAGCTCCGCATGAAGTGATCAGAATGGTACGCTCTCAGGTGGGAGCGGAGCATTCCAAGGACACGTTGTATATCAACTCCGATGCTCCTATCATTGACAACGGATCTGGCGTGTACAATGCGTATGCCTACAGCCGGCGGCACGGTGTCAGGTTCCTGGGCAGCATGTCTATGCCTCATCGGAGCAACAGCCTTCGTGCATGGTTGCAGCGGCTTTTCAGGATGGACAATACCGTTGAGAGCGTCATCATCGACACTGTCCCTCCTACTGTGGTCACCATTGACATGGCGGCCCCGCGGACTGTCTACCTCATTTCTGAGTATGTGGGGAAGCCTGGTAAAGAGAAGCTGCATAAGTCCTTCGTGGTAGACCCGAGTTCTGTGGACAACGCAGTAATGGCGCGAGCTATGGCCGTGGTACGGGGTGAGGCCATCATTGGCTGCAACGCAGACAAGTCTGAGTATGTCATGGAGGATGACTCTGGCAAGTCCTATATCTGGCGCATCAAGAAGGAAACAGGGTTCAAGCCGGAGACGTGGCAGCAGCCCTGCTGGGAGTGTGCAAATGCTATCCCGTCTGCTGAGGATGCTGAGGAGTTGGGCAAAGAGGTTCGCGGGTGTCCGTGGTCCAAGTCCTTCAGACCGGTGCCAGACTGGGATGCTATCAAAGTGGCTGGCGAGGATTCCTACAGAATCGTGAGGTGCCCTATGTTTAAGAAAGGGTAATGTGTATAGCGGTAGGGTGGCAAAAAGAAGAGAGGGGAAAACATAAGTGATCATTGCTCCAAAGATTGCCGCCGACTGCCAAGATGTGCCAAAGCTAATTGTTCCATATCTGAATGATGCAGTGGAGTTCCACCTTACATCGTTTACACAAGGGGAAACGAACTGGAGAGCCATTGTAGAGAAGTACGGACTAAAACACGTAACGCTGCATGCTCCCTTCGGTGCCCATAACATTGAGGAGATAGTCCTCTCTACATCACTATATGATGCTACCCTAAACTATCTGTTGCGTTAGAAGCAGTACGCGGAGGAGCTTGGCATTACAGTTTGTGTGCTCTTCCATGTCTCATACACGTTGGAGTCTATCATCAACTTGCGTGTTGCTGATGGGATCAATGCGTTAATGGCCAGCGTAGGAGAGAGCTCCTCCCTACTGCTTCTTTTGGAAAATACAGTCGCTAGTTTAGATATGGGGCCTGCTGGTGGCTACAAAGAGCCGCTGTCGTACATTCTTAAGGAAACAGATGCAGCACAGGTTCGCATGTGTTTTGATCTGTGCCATTACCAGGCTAGTAAGAACGTGCTGCTAGAGGAGTACACGTTTCCCGCTAACTGGTGCGACAGGATATACCAAGTCCACTTCAGCGATACGAAGAATAATGAGGGGTATAGGCATATCGCAGCAACCCATGGTAAGGCCCACGATAGCATGTGGGATGTCGCAAGAGACCTATGTACCCTAAGGTCTCTAGGCATAGATGTGCGAAACACAATTATAATCACAGAAATGAGTGAAGACGATTACTCTGCTAGGAATCTGGAGGCAAGGGAGCTCGGGTGGCTACGCCAGATAGGGGAGCGGGGTTTGACGTTCTAGGTTGGAGGAGTTGCAATGTTTAGCTGCGTAGCGAAATGTCCTGAGCTGGACGTTGATGGGGTCACGCATTGCACGTGCCATGATCCTGAGGAGATGTACGAGCGTTGGGTCGATGGTTGCCCTGTTGGGAATACTCCTAAGTTCGTTGAGGAGGACGCGGCTAAGTAAACAGGGGTTTATGCTCATATATACATGAAAGGGTAAAGCCCAATCCAATATAGACAGAAAGAAGGATTTGTTTTATGGACATTCAAAAGAACAGGATTCGCAACATCGTCGGTGGCATCTATGACATCCAGAAGCTCCGCATCGCTACTGGCAATCGCATCGTGGCCAGCCTGCGTCCGGGTCTGGTGGAGGATGTCAAGGAGGGCGAGGAGGACACCAAGTACCTCCCTGCTATTCTTTCTGAGTACAGACGCATCACCGATTATTTCGTTTCCGAGTTTGAGGGGCGTGGAAGCATTGAAAAGGCCCTCACCCCTAACAATCCGGAGTACATCAAGAGCCGCCTTGACTATGATCTGGTGACGTCCTACAAGCGGCTGCTGGAGACGGAGGAGGGACTCACGAAGGTTGCTGAGCGTGAGGTCAAGGCACATCCGATGTGGGATGCCTTCTTTGCAGGGGTAAAAGGCTGCGGCCCGCTCATGTCCGCCGTGTGCCTCGCGTACTTCGATCCCTACAAGGCGCGCCACGCTTCTTCCTTCTGGCGCTATGCTGGCCTGGACGTGCAGCGCGACCCTGACAAGGATAAGATGCGTGGCGTTGGCAAGTGGTACACCGAGGAGCGCCATTACATCGATAAGGACGGGAAGGAGCAGATGAAGAAGTCGCTCACCTACAACCCGTTCCTCAAAACCAAGCTGGTTGGTGTCCTCGGCTCTGCATTCCTGCGGGCCAAAGACTCCTACTATGGTAAGATTTACTACGATTACAAAAATCGCCTGGATAACCGGGATGAGGACTTCTCCCCTATCGTCAAGCACCGCATGGCTACCCGCTACGCCGTGAAGATGTTCCTGCGTGATATGTGGGTCGTGTGGCGTGAGCTGGAGGGACTGGAGGTCACCGAGCCTTACGAGGTTGCCAAGCTGGGCCACAAGCCTCACCACTCTTAACATAGGGTACCGTTCGCTCTTAGTAACCCTCAGATAGCAAGTGTGCCGTGGTCAGCAAGTAACCCTCGAACATGCAGTGTGCCAGTCGCTTTTAGTAACCCTCAAGTCGCAAGTGTGCCTTCTAAGATAAGAAGTCCTTTATGTGGTAGCGTACCTCATTTGTGAAGTAATCCTTCTGACTTTAGTGTACCTAACATTCCAAGATGCCCATTTGTGAAAAGTGCACCTTCTCCAACTAGAAACCAGCTGCCAAAAAGTGTACCGCCCGCACAAGCAAACCTAAGAGGCTAGTGTATCTTGTCTGTGAAGTAGCTCTAAGTATATCAGTGCGCCTAACAAGAAAAGAAGTCCTTTAGGAGGAAGTGTGCCTAATAAGCCAAGAAGCCCATTTGGGAGTAGCGCACCTTTCACCCGGAGCAACCCGCTTGCCCTTAGTGCGCCATATGAATCAAGTAATCCTGTGTCTACTAGTGTGCCGAACGTTAATAGAAACCCCATGAGAGCTAGTGTTCCTTCTTCAGCTAGAAACCCGCTGCCAAGTAGTGTACCTCCGCAGTCCAGAAACCCATGGTCTGGAAAGTGTGCCTTAGCACTTGAGTAATACTCGAATTAGTAGTGTGCCTTAATGCTTGAGAAAACCATGACCCATAAGTGTACCTTTCAACCGCAGTAACCCATTTGCCTTTAGTGTGCCAGTTTGAACCAAGTAATCCTGTGTCAACTAGTGTACCTAACGATCCAAGAAGCCTATTTGGGAGTAGTGTACCATTCGCTATCAGCAACCCAGAAGTCAAGAGTGCATCTTAGGACGATAGCAACCCGATAGATGTTAGTGTATCCAATGGGGACTAGTAACCCGCACAAGTAAAGTGCACCAAAAAGTAAAAGTAATCCAGTGATATCAAGTGCACCTTATAATGCTAGTAGTCCTTTTGTACGAAGTGTGCCCTATGAGCCTAGTCATCCTGTGAAAGTCAGCGTGCCTATAACCTCGAGAAAGCCTGTAGTAGATAGTGTGCCTAAAAAGCCTAAGTAGCCCTACCTTCCAAAGTGTACCATACGGTATAAGCAACCCGGCTATCGCTAGTGTGCCTAGGTATCGAAGTATCCCAATGGTTGTAAGTGTGCCTAAAAGCCTAAGTAACCCAGATATTTACTAGTGTACCTAAATAAAACAGAAATTGAGAGTGTTAGGGAGGAAGGACCGTGTTCAAGTTAAAAACTGTGGCGGGAATTGCGTTGGCAGCGCTACTGCTTCTCTCGGGGTGTTCAACTGACAATCCGGAGGAGGAGATTGAGCCAGTAAATAACACGCTTCCATATGACTCACGCATAGTTACAACAACTGTGCCAGAGGGGTGGAGGCAGCTAACTGTCGCTTGGGGTAACAACTCCTCCATAGCCATACCCTTCCCAGGCGAGGGTGCAACAGAGGTTTTTGGGAGTACTGTTAGCAACGTGGAGAGGGTCGGTCTTGTTACCGAGGCTGAGGGGGAGGTACAGTACAATATCGATGTGCCCTACGATGAAAACAACATCCACTTCCACTTCCAGGTTCTAGCTAAGGACATTGGGGAAGGAGGTGAGGAGCCTGCACTTGTAGCGTCGTCATTTGGTGGGTGTAGCAATCACTTCGAATCTTACTACTATCTTATGGAGGACGCTTATTGCGGGCTTGGTGTGAGCTCCTCTACTCGCTTTGAGAAGCAATACAGAGTGGTAGTATTTTTAGATGACAATCGAGCGCTAGCCTGTGATGTATCCTACTCTATTGAGGATATTACTTCTATTGATCCAGAATTCGAGGATTATGCAGATGATATCGTTTCAAATACATTTACATCATATGGCTTGTTTGACTGTGTGGAGGCACTAAGTGGTGGCAGCCTTCCTCAGGGTTACCTTACCTTAGAGGACTTCCGAGGGATGGCGGACACACGGTTGGCACAGATGGAGTATGCTGGGGAGGAGTACTATGAGCAAAGTGGGCAGAAAAACGCCAGTATGGAGGAATAAGAGGACTGGCAGAGTTGTGTGCGGCACTACTGTACAGGATGCTCTAGGTGTGGGGTGGATGTGCCCTGTAGGTGAAGATTGGGAGCGTGTGAGTTCTCTCCCGCCAGAACATCGTGTGGTTATTAACGATGGGAGTGTGTTGCCAGAGAATGACATAAGCTGTGCTATTGCAGCAGAAGCCAAGGCAACTGGTATGCTTAAGGTCAAAGCATATGGGCGCGAGTATTCTTTTTATGTCAGGTATCTGGATTTGGTAAGAGTGATCGTTGAATGAGAGGTACTGCTGACTGGAGGTTTAAGCATGTCTGACGCGCAAATCGCCATTGTGGCGATTCTAAGCTTCATAGTACCGTTTCTGGCTATCGCTACAGTCGGAATCTTGGTTAGGCGGAAACTCAATGACAGAATACGTCGGGTGACGCACACCAGGACGGTGCATGCTAAGGTTATTCATGTGGAGCGGAGGGACACGTATTATCAAGAGCGCCTACCTAGGAATCCGTACATTTACTACACCGTAGAATATTCATTCAACGGTATTCCCTATATGAGTGTTGTACAGGAGGTGGTTGGTACCCCAAGGGAAGGAGATACGCTAGCACTTCGTATAAATCCATACCACCCAGAGAGGGTGTACGTGGAGTGTGTAGCAGAGAATGCCGACAGAAGGGTTAGAAGTATAATTCTCGTATTCTCGCTAATTGTTGTGCCACTTGTTCTCATCCTACTGTGGTTCAGGCTTTCAATCTTTTAGCATCGGTTATACTACTTGTATTTACATGCTTTATTCTCGTCATATAGCCAGGAGGTTTAATGTGGTGGAAGTACTGATAGTATTCGCTGGCACTCTAGTATTCGTCACTCTGCTTGCGGTCGGAATGGTTGCCCTGTACTTAAGTGCAAATCGTAAACGCCTAGTCGAGTGCACACTCAAGACAACAGCCAAGGTTATTGATCGCACAACAAAGTGGTACCGCTATGCCAATCCGGGTAATCGGCACCAGACTGTGTGGACATTAGAATACTTATACAATGGCGCCACCTATACCCGACAAACATGGGAGGTGCCGTCACGTCCAGAGATTGGCGACATAGTCACTATCTACCTTAACCCGAACGCTCCGCAGTACTTCTATGTGGATGGTGCTGTCGAGAATATAAACGCAGGTGCAAAACGAGTAGCTTTGGTGTTTGGCGGCATAATTGCCTATTTCCTTATCATCTTACTGTGGGCACTTATGAGCGCTTGATAACGATCCGCTGGCAGGCCGGAAATAGTCTGCATATATGCCGGTGTGGCGGAATTGGCAGACGTGCGGGATTTAGGTTCCCGTGTCTAAATTGACGTGTGGGTTCGAGTCCCATCACCGGCACCAATTATTTTCATGAGGTGATCATATGCTTTGGGAGAGGCGTAGCAACACGGTTTACTCCAGTGTCGAGGAAGCAATCCTCTCTATGTCTGGTCAGACGGAAGAGGCTCTGTTGCACCCGCCTACATTTCAGCCTAGTAGCATCCCAGGTATTGTTGAGGCAGGGCGAGTAATCTTCCAGGCAAGGTCGGAGGGTCGACATGCATACATTGTCGGCGATTACGATGCCGATGGGATAACCTCAACAGCTATCCTATCACGGCTCTTTAAGTTCCTGCACATCGAGCACACCACTATCATCCCTAAGCGTTTGTCGGACGGCTATGGAGTCTCCGAGTGTCATGTTGCAGGAATCCAGGACTCCCTGATAGTCACAGTTGACAATGGAATCGCTGCCGGTGAGATCCTCGATAAGGCGGCTGGGAGAAACAATTTGATCGTGGTAATCGACCACCACCTACCTGGAGAGGGCGTGCCTGCTAGCGCTGACGTAATCATAGACCCGCATATGTTCCCTTCGGCCTGTGGGTTTAACGATTACTGCGGTGCCGGCTTGGCTTATAAATTGGCGTGCCACATGCTTCAGGGTGTGAACGTGCCAGCCCGCCTCTCTAACGATTTACTGGTTCTAGCTGGTATTGGAACGATTGCTGACAGCATGCCACTAATTCAGGACAACAGAAGCCTGGTAATGCGGGCACTGGGCGTCATAAATACGCACTTTGACTTGGTGTCTCCGGGCCTCTCTAATCTGCTTGCTGAGTGTGGCACTCCTGGCACCATCACAGCACATACACTCTCCTACAAGCTCGTCCCTCTAATCAATGCTCCTGGGCGAATGTACGATGCCGGTGGCTCGTCCTCCCTAAAGGTGCTTGTCTGCGAGGACCCTGAGCTTGGGGCCGCGTATGTGACTAAGATGATTGCGATAAATCAGCGCCGCAGGCAGGTGGTGTCAGGCTACATAGAGCAGGCTTGCAAGGAGGCTCAGAACCAATCCTCCCCTATCGTGGTTTACATGCCTGGGCTTCAGGAGGGGCTTCTAGGTATAGTCGCCGGCCGGCTGCTCGACACATTCTGCACTACATCCGTGGTACTCTCTAACAGCAGGGAGCTTGGAGTTGTGAAGGGCTCAGTTCGTGCTGCACAGGAATGCCATGCCAAGGAGATGCTGGATTCGGTAAGCACCCTCCTAACGGCGTATGGTGGGCATTCGGGTGCGGCTGGCCTTACTCTTCCTTCCGACGCGGTAGAGACCTTTACTGAGCAGATAAAGCAAGCGGGTGAGGGCCTAACTGTGCGTCAGTGCTTATACTACGATGTAGATATGTCTGAGGGTGCAGTGGTGCCTGCCATGCATTCCCTAAACAAGTTTGAACCTCTCGGATGTGGGGTGAGACAGCCGACGTGTGTAATTAGGGGTGTGCGCGTGCGTGGTGCCTCCTATGTGGGAGCGGACAAGAACACGCTGAAGTTGTCCTGTGACGGATTCACTGTTATCGGTTTCGGGAAATGTGACCTGTACAAGCGGTATGGTGAACCTGAGGTCCTCGATATAATCGGTACAATTGAGGAGAACAACTTCCGTGGAAACACCTCTATTCAGGTGGTAGTAGAAGATTTTAAGCCCTGTATCTTCTAAGTAAATAGAATGTAAGCCACATATATAACTGAAGGGAAATAAACTGTTTGAATTTCCAACAATAAAGAGATATAATGGAGGAAATCAAAATGTACAAAACTAATTTCATCACTCTGGTCAACTCTTACAACGACGATGAGGACGCGCTGGATCTCATTGAGACGAACATGAACAACCTGAACGGGTATGTGTCTGCCGTCTATGCTATGGAGGTTCAGATTCAGACGCTTCGTTTCCGTCTGGATGGTGAGGACTACCGTGAGGCCGTAACCAATCTGGACAAGCGCCGTCGCAATGCCCACGAGGCCGCTATCGCCGCCTGCTCCATCCTTAACCGGCTGGCCAACCTGGCGGGTGTCGATCCGCTCTACTCTGGCGACCTTGAGGATCGCAACGAGGTGGCCGAGTTCTGCATCGCTATTGTTGACGAGCTCTTCCATGGCCGGTCCCGCTGTACTGTCCGTGAGCTTCTGGAGGAGCTGAAGTAAGTCGGAGGTGGTATCATTACCTATACAGAGAAAGAGAACAGATTCGGAGTGCTTAAAACTTACTCCGGCCATAATGCAACATTAACCATCCAGACGTTTGATGGGACGAGTGAAGTTTCGTGTAGGTTAATACACGAGGACGCTATCAACTCCCCACACGCTATGTTCAACACGTCCGGTGGGAAGCTACAGTTGTCGCTGGACTTCCACAATCTCTACATCCTGCCTGATGAGTGGGAGAAGGTTAAGGTAGTCGTTGACGATATGCTGGCTCTGTGGTCAGAGTACCTAAATACCCTGGGGTAACAACCCCAGGGTATTTTTCTATATTTAGCAAAGGTTTATTGTGTACATGAAGAATTATAACGCAATCGCGTCAGGGATTGCCGGCATCTTGCTGGTGATTCTCATTCTGATTGCTCGTGCCATGACGTGATCGGTTTATCCTATATTGGGGGTGATTTCAACATGAGCAAGAAAGCTGTTGCCGGTATCGTCGTAGCTGGTGTTGCTGCCTGTGCGGCTATTGCGGCTATGGTCTACTCTAAGATCAGTGTACGCTGAGGGCAAAACCTTGCGGTGTATAGGTTAACCGCTTTATGTCGGAGTGGCGGAATTGGCAGACGCCCAGGACTTAAAATCCCGTGGGAGTGATCCCGTGCCGGTTCGATCCCGGTCTCCGACACCATATCTAATACAAAGGTGGCAATTTTATGGGGAAGTTTACTATCTTGGCTCTACTGTTGGCTCTAACGCTTGCCTCCTGTGGAGCACCTGGGGATGTGGGTGTACAACAAGGAACAATCGATATTGATAATGTGGAAGTCATAGATATGCAGAGTCTCCTTGACGAGGCAGCAGAGGAGTCTAAGTTCTCCGTTTTCATAAATTCCAACATCGTTATGAAAACATCGGGGGATGATGCTAATGTTCTTATTCAGAACTCTGAAGAGAACGGCGCTGACTGTAAGGTGTATATCTATCTAGATGATACCAATGAGTGTATCTACGAGTCAGACAGTATCCCCGCTGGGTACAAAGTAGAGTACGCCCCTCTGTCTCGCAAGTTAGAGACAGGTGTTTATGGTTGTACCGGCAAGATTGCTCTTCTTCACTCTGATGGATCTGAAAAGAGTTCAATCTCTATGCCCGTTACAATAACTATTCTAAAGTAGAGGGGAGGTGAAAAACTATGCGAAGATTTTTAACTGGGCTGCTTTGCCTCTCTATGTTAAGCTCCCTCTCTGTGCCTGCTTTTGCATCTGACAATATGCAGGGCTCCACGGGTGTCACCATCACCGTTGAAGGTCAGGGTGATTCTGGTGGGGGCAGCAGCGGAGGGGGCGACACCAACGGAGGTGGTGGAGGTAGTACTGAAACCGGTAAGGGCGAGCAATCTGGCGGGTCTGATGGCAAAGGCAACGACTACTTCCTGAACGAGGGTATCTCTGTGGAAGAAGATGTGAAACTTTACGGCTACATGATTGGAATGCCAGGTTATGTTTTCGGTAAGGACTACAATCTTACTCGGGCCGAATACGCCACCATTATTGACCGTGTGTTTGTGTTCGAAGGTGAAGAGGAAATAACCAAGTCATTCCTCGATATCAAGGGTCATTGGGCGGAGGCTCAGATTAGCCGCCTGGCTAGTCAGGGTGTAGTCTATGGTGTCAGTGCCACCCACTTCAAACCTGATGACCCGATCACTCGTGACCAGGTACTCCTGATGCTGAGTCGTATCCTCTACACCGCTAACTTCTCCACTGATAACAAAGTCGTAGATCTGTCGGATCACTACGCCAAAAAGCAGATTGCTCAGATGCTCAATTCCGGTATTGTTCCTACTTATGATTCATCTTACGATCTAAGTCAGTACATCACTCGGGGTGAGATGTGCGCTATCACGAACAACATGATTTATCCGCGCAACTCTATCGATACTGTTCGTGTGGATTTATGTCGTCAGAAGAATCTTTTCGTTGACCTGCTTAACGAAAGCGAAGAGCTATTCTACGCAAGCAGTCTGCATGCCCTTGATATTAACTTTCTAAAGAAAGCTGAGGTTAAGAGATGAAGAAACGCCGCCAAGTGCTAATGTCTCTGGTGCTTGCGGTAAGTATGGTGCTTCCATATTCCACCGCTTTTGCAGCAGAGGTAACCACGCCGGGAGGATCGGCAAACAGTGAGGTTACACTTACTGTGGGGGATACTGCTCCCAAAATCTTCTCAGTCACCGTACCGTCTGAGATACCTGTCAACATCAGGCAAGATGGTACAGTTGAGGTCGCAAAGAACCTCAATATACGTAACGATTCCAGTGATGCAGTTAAGGTAACAGCTATCAGCGTTGCAGGAAAGAACGGCTGGTCAGTCGCGGAATACGCAGCAGATTTTTCTGCTAAACCTGATAATAGCAAAGTAATCGCAATGCAGTTCCGCGGAGACGGCACTGACTCTGCGGGCGATATTACACTTACATCTAACAATTGGAACATTCCGGTCTCTACCAATTTGGATATCCAGGCACAGGTGAAGCTAGCTAAACAGACTCAGGAGGCCAGCAAGTCTAATATTGCCACGGTAAGCTGGTCCTTTAACTGGAAGGATGCCACCGATGTGCCCGATGTCCCTGACACTAGCGCCATTAGCCACAATTGGCAGGACGGCACTCCTATGCTTGCAGGGTCTAATAAGGATGTGACTTTCGATTGGTCCTCTACTGCAGATACCAATAGCATCGCGAGTGTAGAAAGTAGCGAGCCTGATGTGGCTAGCATTGACCCAAAGGCTATCTCTACTTTGGTGGAGGGTCAGGCTGCTTATACCGTGACAGGTAAGTCTGTGGGGACTACTACCATTACAGCTACTCTCACTAGTGGAGAGAGTACTTCCTTTGATGTGACTGTAAATGAAATTATGCCTGGAGCTGGCGGTGATGGGGATGATATCGAAATCACTGTTCCTGGTGATACACTGAAGCCCGGTGACAAGCTCAATCCTGACATGGAAATTGAGATCCCTGTTACCGGTCCTGACGGAGATACCACCATTACTGTAAAGCCTGAGATTCCTGACACTGAGCTGAAACCTGGGGATAATGAAATCGAGGTCGAAGTCGATGTTAATGGTGTAAAGATCACTATCATCATCAAGGTTACAGTCGAGGGCGGAAGCGATAATCCTTCTGATGGGTTAACCCAGTCCATCGAGGAAGCACAGGCTATGGGCTTCACCTTCAGCCCCTACGAGGACGGGCTGAAGATCGATTCTTTTGAGAACAAGCAGTTCAAGAAAGAAATCAATGTGCCTGAGCAGATTGGCGACTTCAAGGTACTGAAGATCGGCGACAATGTTTTTAAAGGACAAACCAACTTAACTAAGATTACGGTACCTGGCTTAGTCTCTACTATTGGTGCTGGAGTTTTTAGCGGGTGTAGCAATCTCGCAGAAGTGGTGCTTTCTGACGGTCTCGTGACGGTAGGTGACAATGCATTCAGTGGATGTTCCCAACTGTCCGCCATCAGCTTCCCTGACAGTGTGACTACATTAGGCTCCGGAGTGCTAGAAGGTTGCGCAAATTTAACTCGCATCGATCTTTCAGATAACCTGACAACACTGCCTGATTCCTTTGCAAAAGATCTTACTAAGCTTGAGTCTATCACACTGCCTAGCAAACTTGAGGTCGTTCCGGTTAGTGCTTTTGAGAATTGCACAACGCTTACATCTGTTCACTCTGATGGAGTTATTACTAAGTTTAACGATTCTGCCTTCCGCGGATGTACCTCGCTGACTACGCTAGACTTTGATATGGCTATTTCTTCTATTGGGTCCAGAGCGTTTCAGAAGTGTACTTCCCTGACATCCTTTGAGATAAAGAATGAGGGGAATCAGACTAAAGTTTCCAATTATGCATTTAGAGACAATCCACAGATGGATTTGATTTTAAATGCTACTGTAACTTCTGACGGTGATCAAGCAAAAACGCTTGATGTAAAATCAATTAGCATGGCAGTCGGATCTAAACTATCCGGGTTCCCGATAGGTGCATATGGTAGTAGTATACAGGAGCTTAATGTTTACGATAAGTCGTATAACGGCGGTGGGCCTGTTACAGCTATTCCAACTGTAATTGGTAAGCTTGGCAGTGAAGGAACTACTGTCTATTATGTTGAGGAAGATGGTTCTAAAGAAAAATTAGATCCTAAGTATATCCATCCAGATGGTTTGTATCAAATGGAAGATTTTTCTTTCTCTGAGTATGGGGATACGTATCCTGCAGATCTTGGCGAGATAGAAATGTGGACATACCGTAATGGAAGCTGCACGATTAAATTGAGAGATTTGTACATTGGTGCTGGTACTCATTTACTGGTGTCTGAGAAATTACAAACACATAAAGGAAATTATGAAGACCTCTGTTTCATCGGACCGTTGGATGGTAATGGGTATGCTGAAGTCACGCTTCCGAAGACAGTATATTCTTCCACTGAACAGCAGGATCTTTGGGACTGGGGGAATTTTGGTCAAAACGTCTTAGTACATACCGCAGAAGACAAGCGAGACTATTTTATGGGTAGAGAAATTACTGGATGGGAGGTTAAAGACTATACAGAATTCTTTGCGGCATCTGAGAAGGATACTGGCGTTGTGGACGATACAGCTACGTCTATTCGAGTAGATGCTAAAGACGAGAGCAAAGTCAAAAACATCTACGGCACTGAGTCTTCGTACTCGTATGGCCCTTCGTATGGTAGGCGGTATGCCATGAAGCCTTGTGACGGATTTACCACTACTGGAGTATTAAGATACGCGGGTGCTCGGGCTGCTACTGATAACTCCAGAGCTACAGCTTGTGTCTTTTATATGGATGAGGGTACTAAAATAATTAGTACCGCATTTTCTATAAAGGAGAATATAGATATGAAAGACGATAACAGCAGTTTCTCGTGGTGGAAGTATCTTTAAATTTATGAGCTAACTTTCTTTACCTCACCTTCCGGTGTATAGGTTAACCGGCCTATAATGGACCCTTCATTTATTTTTTTTCGAAAGAAGGTAGTGTTATGTACTCTGTCGGTTGTATCACGATTCCGGCGAGTGTAAAGTCCATAAACGAAGATGCGTTTGGTTGGCGTAAGAGCATCCAGTGTGTAACAATTCCAAACGCTGTCACTGCTATTGGAGCAGAAACTTTCGATAATGCACCTCACCTCGGGTACTATGGGTGCTGAACTTACTTTCTTCACCTCACCTTGCGGTGTATGGGTTAACCGCTCCATAAGGGCCCTTAGCTCAGTTGGTTAGAGCACCTGGCTCATAACCGGGCGGTCCTGGGTTCGAGCCCCAGAGGGCCCACCAATACTTCTAATGTGAGGGAAAGTAATGGACGTAATTTGCACACAACAGTTTAAGGCCGGCAAGTACTTCGTTCTGCCTGGTGGAACCTACCAGGCCATCTGGTCCGAGAGTGGTAAGGAAGTCAACATTTTTATGCGAGGCTCTAAGATTACCACCATGCCTAAGAAGGAGTTCCAGAAGTACTTCACGGAGTGGAAAGGGTAAATGATTGTTGGGAGGAGCTGCAATGCAGGTAACGCTAGAGAGGGTTATGGGTGGCTTCCGCTGTGGTGACATCTCTGTACGCTCTAACACTCCAGCAGCTTTTGAGATCGACCGCTCCTACAGCTTAGTGAAGGACTCTCGCCGGGTGTGGCACCTATACACTATAAGTGGAGACGATGATGGTACAATCACATATAATCCACTCAGGTCCCGGCTGAAGTTCCTAGTTGCCGGCGCATCTGGGTATGCAAACCTGAACTGTGGTAGGTTGTCAGTCTTTGTGCATGGTGTAGAGGTCGCAACAGGATCCAGGCACGACTGTGTGTTCACCGCATGTAACGTACACGCTCTGCATCTTGCTGTGTGCCTCGCTTTGGTTGTGTGGGGAAAGAAGCTATTCTAAATTGGGAAGAAAGGCTGGTAGATTCCAATGCGCGCGCTGTTAAAGCAGACTATCAGTCGGCTACAGGCTGACTACGTAGTACTGCATAATGGGGAGGCCCTCTATAAGATTCGTGTGCCATTTTCTGTGTATCCACTTAACATCGAGGTCTATGATAACAAAGGACATCTCTACACTGTGAAAAGTACGATTGTTGGAGATGCGCCGGTTACACAGAAGCAGATGTACCGCATTCTCTCCAGTTCTGGGTTTGAGGAGGGCCAGGTGGCGAGGCGCCGAAACTATCTGAATGTGACGCGGGCCGCCACGTATGATATGTTCTTCAGCGGCTATGAGTACACGGCCTACGAGATTGGTGCATGGTGTGACGGTATGTATTATCCCATCTATGAAGGTGAGCAGCAGGTAGCCATGATTCACAAGGGCACCAAGGTTCATGGCAATCTCGATGAATATGAGCTCTATGCTCTGGATCAGAAAAGGATGCTTGCAGCAGTGATCTATGCCGCCTACCTTGATGTTCTAAAGTACAGGAATATCGGAGAATTCAGTAAGCACAAGGTGCAGGTAAAGTACACCATCTCTCTAAGCAAGAGAACGAGAGCACTTCTGGACAAGAGCTTCATGGATAGGTGCTGACTGCGGGAGGGAAATATTGATGACTAGAGTTGAGTTTATATCGCTAATTGGTCAGGACGTTGTGGTTGATTATCCGTTCTTTAAAGAGTTGCAGCAGTGGAGCATGAAGTCTTTCACATATGACCAAGAAAGAGACACAATCACTCACAATCGCCTACCTTTGAACGTGGAAGTTATGATCCCAAGAATGAACAATCCACATAAGGGTACCGCTACGCACGGTTAAGTCGTCGGGAGGTGGAGCAGTATGAAGAAGCCTTGCACGGAGAATGGTCTACGCGTCTTTACGTGTAAGAGGTGTGGTAGGCAGGAGTCCCTTAATGTCTATCGCTGGCGCAAGACGCCACAGCATCTTAAGAACGTCTGCACTGAGTGTTTGAAGAAAGCGGAGCTACGACGTCAAACTGCTCGGGAGCGTGTAACAGATATGGACTATTACTTCTAAACAGGAAGGATCTCATGCACATATATTATTGAGAGCTATAGATATAGAAAGAAGGCGGTGCAATGAAGCAGTACGTCATCTCTCACGCTTACATCGGAAACATCGAAGTCAGCATGTACGAGAATGGAGTGCTTATTAACTCAGTCGTTGTGGCAGATTATGATATTTCCGGCTATGTCAGCTGTTTACAGTCGCAGGGTTACGTGGAAGCGTTTGATGTGCAAAAGGCTCTGGAAGAGCTCGATGCAGCAAGAGATGCATACACCGTAGCTATCGAAGCATGGGAAAAAGCCAAGGCCTCTCCCTTGGTTCGGAGAGAGGGGTGAGTCTGTTGGAGTATTTGCTTATTGAATGCGTAGAGCGGGAGGTTGGTGTACCTGTGGCGTTTAGCACTCACGGGGGAGCCCACGCTGAGATGTGTAAGCGGGTGGCCACCGTGCTGGGTGTTGGTGTTGAGGAAGTCACAGAATCTTACCTGGACGGCGTTGAGTGCTCCTCTAATACCTGCGTCTGCAGAGATAGCGCATGGACCGAGCGTCATGGGCAGAATTTCGATTGGAAGATCTTCACACGGAATGATGCCGGTGAATACATCTAAATATCATCCGCCAGCAGACCGGTTAAAGTCTGCTATTTTTTATGCTGTGGTGTCCGAGTGGTTTAAGGAGCCAGTCTTGAAAACTGGTGATACCGAAAGGTACCGTGGGTTCAAATCCCACCCACAGCGCCATAACAATTTACAAGGAGTGTGGAAAGCGTGTATGTGATTAAGCTGCTCTCTGGTGCCTTTCTCGTAAGAGGGAGTGTGACATGGTCCCCTACTATGCTTCAGTACGAGGCAACGAGATTCAAGACTGAGAGGGAAGCCATGGCAGCTGGCAGGAAGCTGCTGGGTGGCAGACCGTTTTCTGCTGTACACGTATGAGAGTCTGGAAACGCGTAGCCTTTCTCCTATCCATGGGAGTAGTGCTAGTTGCCCTCTATATGACGCCCCTGTTTGGAAATAAGCCGGCAGTGATTGTGAGTGGGAGCATGGAGCCCACGATTAAAACTGGCGCTCTAATTCTTATTCACTTCTCTGACTTTGAGGATTGTGAAGTGGGCGATGTAATCACCTATTATCATCCGGGGTTTGATGAGTTAGTTACACATCGAATCGTTGAGAAGGGAGAGGACTATTACTGGACTAAGGGAGACGCCAACACAGCACGAGACGACGTTTCTGTCATTAAGGATAACTTCTATGGAAAAGTCACCTACGTGGCAAACTGGCTCGCTCCGCTGCTGGAGAACTGGGTGGTCGATAGGCAGTTTGACAGAACGGCTTTGATGTCGGTTTTGCTTGTAGTGGGACTGGGTTGTGGGGTTGACTGCATTGTAATCTCCTTGATCTCCACCTACATGTATTCCTTCCTCTTTGTTGTGCGCGGAGGAAAGTACAGCGCAGAAGATCTGAAGAAGTTATCCACAATCGACTCTGCAATGGTGGATAGGTGCGTTGCTCACAAAAAGCTTTCTATTTGGAAGAGGGTCAAGCTGCATCTAGCTTATAGAGTGTGGAAGCGCACCTTGCTTGACCTAGAAGATGAACTAAAGAAATTATAAGGGTGGTTTGGATGAGGCTCTACACATCTTACTTCTACCAGATAAGGTTCTTCACACCAAACATGATTCCCGTGTCCGCGGCTGTGTGGGATCCCAAGTGGTATCACAATTTCGCTGGGCAAGACAGTGTGTTCTTGGACAAGCGTAGTGTGGCTAACGGTCTACGTGCCCCTGCATTGGCGCCAGGACCTCAGCTTGAAGGGACGTGCGTGGGCAAGGATGGCGCCGCCCTGGGCTGTACACACGACCCTTCTACATGCACATTTCTCAGGGGGTACGCAGATCAGCTTAGTAGGCTGGATTGTGATGACTACGTGCATCGCCTTGAGAATTTAGGGAATCGGATAAAGCAAATTGCCGGCTTCAATGGAGAACCGGTAATAGTCCTTATCGTCTATGAAGCTCCAGATAATCCCTGCAGTGAGAGGGTCGCGCTGCAACAATGGTTCTCTACGCATGGACATGAGATTTCGGAATGGAGGCGCTAAGTATATGTTTATTGTTCACATCCGGCCAGATACGTGGCTGTGCAAGACTTTTGGTGGTGGGTGGATGTCAACCTATGTGCGGGAGAATGCGTATGGCTTTCCCTGCGCAAATAAAGCGAAGGAGGCCGCACTCGGGTACTGTCAGGGTTATGCGCAGTTTGTCATTGAGGAGGTCGTGGAATGAACCGTTCACGGGCCTATTATCGTGATGTTCGCAAACGTGCCATTCACCACAAAAAGCACATTAGCCGGCACTACTGGAATTACAAGTTCGATGGGCAGTACTCTAAAGGGAAGGTTTACTGCAGTTGCCCTGACTGTTCTGCCAAGTCGAGCAGGCACGGGTTTAAGGTGAGTGATATCCGCAAGTATGAAGCTGCTAAGGCGTCTACGGAGGAGCTGGGTCTTCGTATGCCCGACAGCAGATGTATGCACACGCATTATAGCTTCTAGTCTTCTTTGGGTGTTGTGCCTTTGGCACCTCATAAACCGTCCCTGAAGCGTTACTTACCTAAGGAGACTTGAATCCAATGAACAAGTCACTCAAGCGAATGGCGGCAGCATCACTTATCGCTGTGACGGTCTTCTCTACTGTGCCTGTGGCCGGCGCTGTGGAGATGCCGCACGCGCAAGGGTAGGCTTCGCATCGCGTATTTGGGAGGGAAATTGTATGGCAAAAACAAATAGCAAGGGGTACTTCTGCGATGTGCCCTGTGGGTTTATGAATGCAGCTTGTGAAAATTTCTTCTGCGCTGGCTGTGCTGCGGCAGGTATGCCACTACCTCCTAATACAGAATATCCCGATGTTAAAAAGATGCATCGTGGAGAAGACGGTGACCATCATGAGGTGATATGAATCTGCACTGGTGCCTGCTTTACATGCAGTTGTTAAATGTCCAGTAAGGCTAAGTTTGCCTCGCACGGGTTCCTTCCTATAACGCGCAGACGTGCGTTAGGATGTCAGAGTATTCACCTTAGTGCCAAAGGCTCACGAAAGAGGAAACAGCCAGTACAGGAGGGGGCGTTCAGTGTACCGCTCCCTCCTGTGCTATTTATAAAGAGGTTCTTATGAATTACGAGAATGATACCATGCGGTATCGTAAAAAGAAGAAAAGCAACACCAGCAGTGCGGATGCGAAGTCGGATCACAAGCACAGTTATGTGGCCTGTCTTATTCGCTCCTATGTATTCGACACTGAGCATCTTGCACTGGGAAAATGGTGTTCTGCTTGTGGTAAGTTGAAGGTCACCAGGTATTTCATACTCGATGACGGGTTTGTCCTGGGCCCGGAACAGATTCGTGCTAAATTCCCCGGACTCCCTATTTACGATGCTCAATAAATAGAAAGAGAGATGACACATTATGGCGAAGTACAACATCAAGAGGCTCCGGTCTTACATCGAGAAGGCTATCGCTGATGCCTGCAAGTCAGAGAACCGTCCAAACGATGTAACGTTTGACGCATTCATCATCGATAACGCCGCGCTCCTGCTTATTCTGCACTGCAAGTACTTGCGTGTACAGCGCCGTGTTTACTACCGCATTCTCAACAACGTCCCTAAGCACTTCGGCCTCTCTATCGTGGATCTCTATAAGGTGGTCGATGTTCCGGTGCCCGACTATGTGGCTGAGGAGGGGTACGTTGAAGCTGGCATGACGGTTGCTGATGTCAAGGTTGGCAAGACGCACTACTTTATCTGGCCCACGCGCATCGGCAAGTGTGTCGACAAAGTTCACGAAATGCTCCGTGATGGGGGTTTCGGTTGCGGGACGCAGTTTAGGCACATCATGGAGTCGGTTGGTGGGAAGGTGTTCTATACCGGTGACCTTGATTCTGCTTATGAGCACTACCGCACTGATTACAAGAAGGCGTTTGGGGAGGATGCGCCTGCTGTTAGCGTGGTTCGCGTGTGATGACAGAATCACAGTTCGAGGGGTTCATTGCTAGGCACGAACAGTTCGTGTGGCGTCGAGCCCTCCTATTGTCTAGAGGTGATGCGGCAGTAGCCGAGAAGCACGCAGTACGGATGTTTGTGTCGATATGGAATCAGATGATAAACGGGACCTACAAAAGTGTAACGTTGTCAGTTATGGAGTATATTCGGGAGGAGTTGGCAGCACGTGATTAAGTTCGTTAATGGCGATATTACCAAGTCCAGCACCGGCATCATTGCCCATCAGGTCAACTGCAGAGGCTTGATGGGGGCTGGGGTTGCGAAGTCTATCAAGGCTGCCTTCCCAAACGTGTACCCTCCCTATAAGGCCCTATGCACAAAGTTGGGCAGCAAGATGCTTGGTGGCATACAGGCTATCACAGTACCTACTGGCCAGGTGGTAATTAACTGCTTTGGGCAAGATGGATACGGTACACAAGAGCAGCATACCAACTACGTGGCGCTGCATACGGCACTAGTCCATCTGAAGGAGTACGCTACAGGTTCTGACTTCAAATCAATTGCCATCCCATACCGCATTGGATGTGGACTTGGCGGTGGAGACTGGAAGGTCGTATATAACATGATATGGAGCATCTTCAGAGACTATGCTGGTGAGCTCCTTATCTATAAATTATGAGTTAGTCTAAAACACGCGTTCGTGAACGAGGTTCACCTATGAGGCGTTAGGCAGGAAGCAAATGTTCGCCTTACAGCTCCTGCAGTTATAAACCTCGCTTTAAACCGCAGGGGCTGATAACACATGAACAAGTATCTGCTGAGTGCGTGTACGCTCATCGTGGTTCTGACATGCACCGGCTTTACACGGGTAAGTACATTTTCAGATGTACCAGCAGACAGCCAGTACTACGAGGCTGTGAACCACCTAGCAAGGGCAGGAATAGTTTCTGGGTGCGGGAATGGCACATACAGACCCTCCGCAACAATAACGGGTGGTGAGTATGCTGCCATTCTCTGCCGCCTGCTATACCAGGGCGCTGACGCACCTAAAGCAAACTCTGGCAAGTGGTTTACTGGGTACCTAGACAAGCTGTATTCAGATGACGTTATCACATCGTCTGAGTTTGATTTCCTAACCTGGGGGAATGTTACGTGGGCGGTGGTGTGGCGGACGTTACTGCCTCAAGTTGGCATCTATTATTATCCAGCGAGCTATTACTGTGATACGTCGAAAATATCATAGTATAGGAGAACTTCATATAACGAGGCAACAGTGGCAGCGGCAATGCTGGGGTTGGCGGATATCAAGGATAATCCAAACGAAGCGCCTACCAGGGGTGAGCTTGCTGTGGTTATACACAGACTTCTAGTCGGAGATTATAAAGAGCTCCGAGTAGTTGAGGATATACCGCCAGTCTTTGACAGTGAGGACCAGATCACGCCTACAACGTTCACGCGTAGGAATGCTGTACTTGCTGCTATGGACACGTTGCCTGAGGTGGTAGTTGACTCATTCCTAGAAGATGGCTGGATTGTAAAGATATCAGGTTTGCACGAGGAGAAGCCTGAGTATAGTGAGACTGTGGCTGGCCTGACAAGCTACGTTGACAAGGTTATCTACATAGATGTCAGTAACATATCAACCAGCATCCATGAGCTAGCTCACTACATAGAAGATGACCTGAATCTCAGGGCGAAAGTTGATTCTGCGTTTGAAGCAGAGCATGAGAGTGCCTCTGGGTTGCTCAGAAGCTATGCCCAGACAAATCCAAGAGAGTACTTCGCATGTGCGGTTGAGTACTACTATCTCAATGATCAGGAGCAGCTCGAAGAGGGGCTTCCAGTCACCTACTCTATTGTACAGTCAGCGATTAACTCTTATTAAGAGAGCCTTGTGCTCTCTTCTACGGTGCGGTGCCTTAGGGGCTGACCACGTGGGTTCAAATCCCACCCTTATCTACGTACAGTTAAATAAATTAACTATACCACTCCCAAAACAATAGGCATATGGAAAAACAATGCCGCAATTTTATATCCATATATTTCCTTCCTTGCCAAAGCACACTCCTTGTCCGTAGTAAATGTATTGGAGGCCGTGCAATGGAATGGAGGAAATTAGTTGGATATCAAAGGAGAAGAACACGTAAGGCACATGTTTGACAGTTTCTGCAGAAAGGTACTTCAGAACGCTGCCAGTGACTACTACGACTCTATTAGCAGGCGAAGAAAGCACGAGATACTGCTCGATGATTACTGGAACCTCCCCTATACGTTGGACAAGTATTCCTTAGATCAAGAGGTCTATGAGGTTCTTGGTGAGAGCATCATGTTTACTGATGCTTCTATCATCGCTGCACTCAACTCTTTGTCAGCTGAGGGCAGGACAATCGTGCTTGCTGCTTGTGTGTGCGACCTGCCAGATAGGGAGATCGCGGAGCGCCTCAACATGGTTAGGAGAACGCTTACATACCGTAAGTCAAAGCTCATCAAGGAGTTGAGGGGGTTGCTCATTGATGGATAAGCTCCTCCCTATTTCTGTGATAACGTCTGCGATAACAGGAGATCCAGAATCAGCGACTACTGTACTCAAGCACTATCGCAGGTACATCGCCTTCCTAGCAAGTCGCAATGGCTACTTCGATGTTGAAGCAAGTTGCAGGATGGAATCTGCACTGCTTGAATCGCTCTTTAAGTTCGATATAAACCGGTGAGTTAATGGCACGGCCTCCATAGCACCTTGACAACTTAACATTGGAGGTATCTAGGTGGATATACAGGAAAAGGCCATACTGTCGCTTACCGAATTCTGCTCCTATGTAGGTATTGGAAAAACAAAAGCACGTGAGATACTTAAGAACAGGTACTGCACATACAGCTTCCGCATAGGGAACAGGTTATGCGTGAACAAGAAGAAGTTAGATGATTGGCTAGAGACACATAACGAGTTATAAATTCCTATTGTAAAATCTCCATTGTTGGTATATCATTATCTCGTGGTATATCACAGTGTGTGCCTTTTCCTTAGTTTAACGATGGAGGTTAAACATGGGGAAGGACTTGAAGGGTAAGGAGCTTGGACGCGGCTTATCGCAGCGTGCAGATGGCGCCTACCATGCAAGGTTCACAGATAAATTTGGCAAGCGTCACTCACTGTATAACAAGTCTCTTACTGTCTTGAAGCAGGAGTTGAAGCATGCTAAAGAGGAGGTTGATAGGAAGGCTGTCGCAGAGCCACAGAGGGTGTATACGCTACACGAGTGGTATGGGCAGTGGATGGAAGTGTACAAGTACGAAGTCAGGGATAGTACCAGACTGGCTTATAGTTTGGTTTACGAGAAGCATGTAGGACCTGCACTTGGGAAGTATAAGTTATCTGACATAACCACAGTTGCTGTGCGTAAGTTCCTTAACAGCATGAAGTCTGCCGGCTACAGTTTTGAAATGCGGAACAAAGCGCGCATTATCATCCTAGACTTGTTTGATAAAGCAATCATGGACGATTTCGCCTTCAAGAATCCAGCACGGGGTATAAAGCTGAAGCGGGATGACAAGGAGGAGCCAAGAGTACTCAGCAAAGAAGAGCAGATTGATTTCTTCGATGCGTGTAAGGGAACTTTCTACGATGAGCTGTTCACGGTAGCTGTGCTGACTGGGCTGCGGCCTGGTGAGTTGTTTGCACTGAGGTGGCAGGACATTGACTTGCGAGCGAATACCATCAGTGTAACAAGAACACTTTTATACCAGAAGTTAGAGGGTGACACCCGAAAAGAGTTCCACGTACACCCTCCTAAGACCGCATCAAGCATGCGTACAGTGCGCTTCAGCGACAGGTGTGCGCAGGCTCTTAAGAGTCAGTTCCGGAAGAAGAGTAATGTCGCCTTGCGCTCTACATCAGCACCTTTAGAAGGGCTGGAAGACTTGTTGTTTGTCACGAAGTTCAATACGCCGCTATGTAGTCAGATATACTGCGACGCAATAGCTAGGATCGTTGAGCTCATAAATGAAGGGCGCAGTGATATAGATCAGTTCGAGAAGTTCTCAGGACATTGTTTTAGACACACTTATGCGACTCGCTGTTTCGAGGCTGAGGTAGACCCGAAGGTTGTACAGGAGCAGTTAGGCCACGCATCGCTACAGATGACGATGGACCTCTACACACACCTGTTCCAGGATAAGAAGGAAGACGAGTTGAACAAGTTCACATCGTATTCGGACAAGCTGTTTGAGGCCTCAGATATTCTGGCTGCTAAGAGGTATAATGAGTGTCTTCATCCTAAGGTTGTGAACCTTGGAAATATGGCGTATAATGGCGTATGACAAGTCTATACAGCATTTATTTCACTACTTTGTGTGCGATAGGAAGGATAACCGTCTAATGTCGCAACTTATTTTGCGTGTATGGTTTTCTTACTACCTGTACCAAACGACTCCATACGACTTGTCAAAGGTACGCTGAACGGCACGCCGGGAAGGAGCTTCCGCTTCTCCCCGGCGTGCTTTGTTAAGATTTCATTCGGATTTTTGCCCGGATTTGACTAATAATCCTCATTTTGCTATACTGATATGGACTACACTGGAAAAAGGGGGCTTCCGCTTTGCTTCGTTTTGAACACGTTTCTCTCTCCTACGGGAGTCAGAAAATTATCGACGACATCTCCTTTGAAATCCAAGAGGGGCAGATGGCGGTCCTGATCGGCTCGTCCGGCTGCGGCAAGACCACCACGCTGAAGATGATCAACCGCCTGATCGAACCCACCAGCGGCAAGATCTATATAAACGGCAAGGATATCGCCGCCCAGGACAGGGTGGAGCTGCGCCGCCACATCGGCTATGTCATCCAGCAGATCGGCCTGTTTCCCAACATGACCGTGGCCCAGAACATCTGCGTGGTGCCCAATCTGCTGAAATACAGCAAGGAGGCGTGCGACAAGATTGTCCATGAGCTGCTGGAGCTGGTCAACCTGCCCTATGAGCAGTACGCCCACAAGTACCCCTCCGAGATGTCCGGTGGACAGCAGCAGCGCATCGGTATTCTCCGTGCCCTGGCGGCCTCGCCCCCCATCGTGCTGATGGACGAGCCCTTCTCCGCCCTGGACCCCATGACCCGGCGCACCCTCCAGCAGGAGGTGCGCTCCCTCCAGCAGAAGCTGAACAAGACCTTTGTGTTTGTCACCCACGATATGGAGGAGGCGCTGGACCTGGCCGATGTGATCATTTTCATGGATCACGGCAGGATCGTCCAGATGGCCCCGCCGGAGGAGATGCTGGCCCACCCCGCCAGCGGCCTCATTCAGGATTTCCTGGGCAAATTTATCAACACGGCGTCCCATAAGGCGCTGACCGCCGCCGACTTCATGCGCACCGGCGTCTACACCGTCTCCCTCCACCGCGGCACCAACGAGTGTGTGCGCAAGATGCAGCGCTACAACGTGGACACCCTGATCGTGGTGGACGACGCAGGCCGCTACGCGGGCACGGTTTCCATCGCGGACATCCGCCTCAACGGCCACGTGGTTACCGACATCGCTCCCCTGGTGCGCACCGCCACCCCCACCGTCCACTCCGGCGACGACGCCAAGGGCTGCTTTGAGCAGCTCATCTCCAGCGGCGCCAGCTATCTGGTGGTGCTGGGCGAGGCGGAACAGGTGGAGGGCATCATCACCAAGACCAGCATGGCCTCCGCCATGGCGGAACAGCTCTGGGGGTGACGGTATGGGTGAGTTTCTGGCGCGCAACGCCGAGGCCCTGGTCCGAAGCATTGGCGTGCATCTGTTCTACACCCTAGTCTCGGTGGCCATCGGCTTTGTACTGGGCCTGGGGCTGGGCATCCTCCTCTCCCGCTTTCCCAGGCAGGCCCGGTTCATCCTGCCCCTGCTCTCCCTGTTCAACACCATCCCCGGCGTGGTCTTTATCGGCCTGCTGTTCCTGGTGCTCCACATCCAGCCCGCCACCGTCCTCATCGCCCTGTCCATCTACGCCATGTTCCCGGTGCTGAAAAACACCTTCACTGGGCTGCTGGGGGTGGACGCGCAGTATAAGGAGGCGGCACAGGGCTGCGGCATGAGTCCCGCCCAGCAGCTCCTCCGGGTGGAGCTGCCCCTGGCCATGCCCACCATCATCGGCGGGCTGCGCATGTCCATGGTCTACACCGTGAGCTGGGCCGTGCTGGCCGCCATGATCGGCCTGGGCGGCCTGGGCACCTTCATCTACCAGGGCGTGCAGTCCAGCAACAACGCCCTGATCCTGCTGGGCGCCGTCCCGGCCGCCCTGCTGGCCTTCCTCCTGGGCGGGCTCATCGACCTGCTCCAGAAGCATGTGGTGCCCAAGGGACTGCGGAAGGGGGGCGGTGACGCATGACCCTCTCCATGGTGGTGGAACACCTGTCCATGGTGGTGTCCGCCATTGTCATCGCCATTCTCATCGGGGTGCCCCTGGGCCTGCTGTGCTATCTCAGCCGCGCGGCCCGGGGCGTGGTCCTGCGGGTGGTGGATCTCATTCAGACCACCCCCGCCCTGGCCCTGCTGGGCATCATCATGGTCACCCCCCTGGGGGCGGGCAAGCCAACAGTGATCCTGGGGCTGGCCCTCTACTCCCTCCTGCCCATCGTGCGCAACGTCACCCTGGGGCTGAGCCAGGTGTCCCCCGCCGTCAAGGAGGCGGCCAAGGGGATGGGGATGACCCGCGTCTACAGCCTCTTCCACGTGGAACTCCCCCTGGCCATGCCCATGCTGTTCACCGGCCTGCGCATCGCCG
>UMFX01027830.1_pt1 | contig 29608 bp, 24 predicted proteins | sample 1965131 | NCBI WGS metagenome assembly UMFX01 (sample SAMEA4836058, study PRJEB28245) | human gut metagenome | biome: gut microbiome; material: fecal sample | place: Denmark | collected 2008 | reverse complement strand
TTCGTGCGCTTCGGATTGTCCGGTTAGTGCAATCACGCAAGGCTGGGAAAAGCGTGATCTATTCCTTGCAGGATGAACATATCCGGTGGATTCTTGAAGAAACCTATGCTCATATTTCAGAAAGATAAAAACGCAGCCCCTGTGCTGTTTTGCAGGGGCTGCGCGGGTATTCAATTACAGCGTTTCGTAGGAAACCAACTGGCTCATCGGGATGCGCTTTTTATCAAAGCGGTTGATGTCAGCGGGCTTCTCATTGGAGTAGCCGACAACCAGGATGTTGACCGGTTCCAGGTTGGCCGGGAGGTCAAATTCCTGACGCAGAACATCGGGATTGAAGTAGCATACCCATACCGTTCCAAGGCCCAGCTCCGTGGCCTGGAGCATCATGTAGTCGGTCAGGATAGAGGCGTCAATGTCCCCGGTCTGCTTCTGGTCAAAAGGCCGCACCCACGCCTTATCGCGATCGGCGCAGACGATAATGGCCAGGGGCGCACCGTAGATGTCGGCCGCCTTGCCGATCTTTGCAAGACCTTCCTCGCTCTGAACAGCAATCAGGTGAACCGGCTGGAGGTTGGCAGCGGTGGGGGCCACATGAGCAGCTTCCAGAATCTTTTTCAGCTTCTCCGGTTCCACCTTTGTTTCCTTATAGCTGCGTACAGACATACGCTGCTTTGCAATCGTAATAAAATCCATAATATATAGTCCTTTCAGTATTTTTATTTTGAGCATATCAAATCAACCATTGACCTAATTGTAGCACTTGAACACAAAACCGCAAGAATGCACTTTTTCGGAAGATACTTCCCAAAAAGATAGCACCTTGCGGGAAAGGAGAGCCATTTTATGAAATGTGAAGAAAATCAATTCAACTGCCCAGTTGAGGCAACCCTGTCTTTGATCGGCGGCAAGTATAAGCCATTAATCCTCTGGCATCTGATTGACCATCCATTACACTATATGGAGTTACAGCGGCTGATTCCAAACGCCACGCCGAAGATGCTTTCGCAGCAGCTTCACGATCTGGAAAACAACGGCATGATTCATCGTGAAGTGATTCCAGAAAAGCCGCCCAAGACGGTATATTCTCTTACCCCATTTGGACAGAGTATTGTTCCTATTCTGGATGCAATGTGCCAGTGGGGAAACAACTATCTGGACGGCCTGGATGTTCAGCCGCCATGCTGTCAAAGTCGCAAATAAAAGGCTGGGCATAGCTGACGAAAAACGGCTATGCCCAGCTTATATTTTCTGCTCTAAATCTGCGACTGCCGAACATAATTGCACAGTGCGGCAAAGTCAACATCGGGATTCTTACTTAAAATCTGTTGCAGGTTTTTCTCTGCTTCCTGGTGCAGCTCCGGCTTTTTCAAATCATCCAAGAGGAAGAAAATATTGAGCCGCCTGCCGACAGTAAACAAAAGTTTTTCATTCGTTGGCAGGGCCAGGAAACGGTCAATCGTTGAAAGCATTTCCTGTTTCTCTGTCCGCAGATTCCCCCTGACTTCCAAAAGCAAATTGATGATGTGTTCATTCACATAGTAACTGTCCATCTCATGTAGTTGCTGCAAGAATAGCTTCTGCTCTACAACGATTTCTTCCTCCGATTGCAGAGTAAAAGAGCCGTCCCTGACAAACTCGCCCAGCTTGGACTCCGGCTTAATACCCGTGGCATGGACACGGATAAAATCTGGCTGGATGATATTCAACGCCATTGCTGTTTGAACAGCATTTTCTTCAGACAGCTCCTTGCCGCCGATCCCCAACAATATGAACTCCGACAAGATCATGTCCGCTTCTTTTGCCATGCAGCCGCTTTTAACAACGGTATCCACGTCAAAGCCTTTGTTGATAAGTTTCAGTATTCGATCCGAGCCGGTTTCCATTCCGCTGTAAAGATGGTTTAGGCCCGCTTGCCGGAGCGCCTTTAACTCAGCCGGACTTTTTCGAGTGATACTATCGGCGCGGGCATAGGAAGTGATGTACTGCATATCGGGAAAACCCTGATTGATCGCTTCCAAAATGCGGAGTAAATAATCTGTTTTCAGCACCAGAGCATCCCCGTCCTGCAAAAAGCAGGAAGTAATCTTTTTTCCCTGATTGAGCTGGGCTTGCTGCCTAATATCTTCGATTGTTTCATCAATGGGCCGCATAGAGAAGCGCATGGATTTATAAAGTCCGCAGAAATAGCACTTATTCCAATGGCATCCCCTTGTGACCCGGATCAGCAGGCTGTTACTTTCAGAGGGTGGGCGGATAGGCCCGATTTCTATATCTCTCATAGTGGTTATCCTTTCCGTGTATTCATGTTAAAGGTAGCATTTCACGGCGGGCTTGACAAGAACGCACTTTTAGGGTAGACACTTCCCGTAAGGATAGCGCCCAAACAAAACTGGCAAGCAGGGCAAGTTGGTACCAACTTGCAATTTTTGAATCGTATTTTTCAAATCCAAATTCAAAATGCTTGTTGGGCTGTGCCCAAACCCCTTTCGATCTGCATCGTGCCGATGCAGGCTGCGCATTTGTTCCAAACACTTCTGTAACAAAAAAGACAGCCTAGGACTCTCCACAACGGAAGAATCCTAGGCTGTCATCGTTTATCGGGACTGCGTTTTCTCGGTGGTGTTCTTTTCTTCGGCAAAGAACAGTTCTACGTTGCACTGCGCACGAAGAAGTTCCTGCATCTCGTCTTTCGCTTTGCGGTAGTCCGGGTAGAGTGCTTTCTTTTCTGTCAGCAGCTTAGAATATTCTGCGTCCAGCTCCTTGACCTTGGGGAGCGTTTTCAAATTGGATTCATCAAAGGCAGCTTTCGCTGCCTTGTGCAGCGTGATCTCTGCGCGATGATTTTCCAGAAATCGCTTGCTGTATCCGGCCTTGCGGTAGGCATCGTACACCGGGCGCGTTTTTGCGTAGTTGACGATGTGCGTCCGCAGTACAGCAATCTCGGCCATGCGTGTTTCCGCCGCCTTGATGGAATCGCCCAGTTCGTGATAGCGAGCAGTAGCAGCGTCCACGCGCTCTTGCATTTCCTTAATGCTGCCGATTTTCTTCTCCTGCAAGAAAATCAGCGTCTTGGACATTTCTTTCAGATTGTACTTTTTTGCCCACCGCGCATAGCCTTCGCTTTTGCCCTCGGAGAGCTTTGCCTGAATGTCCACCAACAGGTGGAACGGTTGCTCTTTCGGTGGCTGCTTCTGATGTGGGCAGTGTTCGGCATCTCCTGCAATGACCGCCTTGATTTCATCTTCACTGTATCCTGCTCCCAGTGTCCGAAAACGGATAAAGCGCTTCTGCCGTGTTCCCTTGACCGAAGTGTACTTTCCCCGTTTGATTTCGTAGCCCCGCTGTTCCAGCTTTTGAAGAAAGCCCTCGAAACTTGCAGGTTTCTCGCTCAGCAAGATGTTGTCGATTACGGCACACAGCTTATCACGATTGCTTTCTCTGGGAGGATAAAGAGTGCGCTTCTGCCGTTCTCGGTACGGCTTGATTTCAATAACAGACAGCTGATGTTCCAGACAGATCAAATCGCTCAACCGCTGCACGGCCAGCCCGGACAATAAAAAGTCCCGGAACTTCCGGGTGCTGTCCAGCGCAGTGGAGTTGTAGATAATGTGATTATGAATGTGTTCCCGGTCTGTGTGGGTGGCAATAATAAACGCATACTTGCCCTTGGTAAACCGCATGGCAAGTTCATAGCCCACCTTGTTGGCTTCTTCGGCGGTGATCTCACCGGGCTTGAACGACTGCCGAATTTGATAGGCGATCACATCACTTTTCTGCCTACGTCCAGTGGCAAGTTCATACTGCCGCTTGGACAGCATAAATTCTTCGTCCACCGTCAGAGGGCTGCACTCGTAGCTGCTGACAAGTTCACCCTGTTTGGTTTTCTCCGGGTTTTGTGCATAGTCTGTGCGGCTTTTCAAACAGGTCGCCACGGATTTTCCCTTATTTTTGTGCAGCGCAATCAAGCGTGTTGCGGCCATGCCCACCACCTCCCACAGTTTTATCCTTATATAATATGTAGCCCCACAGCTAAAGCCGTGGGGTGAAAATCAGAGGTCAGCCAGCCGGGAAAGAATCTCTCTGCCAATAACAATCAGCTCATCCAGCCGGGTGCGCAAGTCCTCCAGATCGGCGGCATAGACCTGACCGTTTTCGTTGGCAGCTTTTGTATACTGGTTGAGATTGTTGCTGCACATTTGCAGGAGATAGGCCATGCGCCGCAACTCTGGCAAATCCAAACGCAGGCAGTAACCGTCCAGAGCCATTTTTCGCAGATAAGAACCGATGCTTAAAATGCCGCTGGATTCCATCTTCTTCCGAATCCGTTCCAGCTCCTGCTTGCTGACCCGGAAATGAAGCTGCTGGTCGCGGCGGTCATTCATCGGGCATCACCATCCTTGTCGAGATAGCTCTTGAACGGCTTGACGATTTCTGTTTTGTCTGCCTTTTCTTCCAGAGCTGCCAGCACCGAGGGGCGGCGAGGTTCATCCTCCCTTTCTTCCTCATCCTGCTCCGGCTCATGGTGCTTTTCGTCCACATCTAACTGGGCATTCAGTTCGGCAAGACGAGCCGACTTTTCAGCCAGTTCTTCTTCCTGTGGGAACGGCTTTTCCACTTCGATTTGCGCCGCTTCTTGCTGTTGTTTCAGGGTAGCCAGTTCGTTTTCGGCAGAAGTGATTCGTTCCGGGAAATTGTTCAGCGAATTATCCAGCCGGATGATGCAGCCAAGAGGGTCTTTGCCCAGTGCTACCGAGTATTTCCGCTGGCCTTTCAAAAGAGCCTGATACTCGCTGTGATAGGTGTCGAAGCGCAGGGACAGTTCAAAGCCGCGATAACTGCCGATCACTTTTTCCTCACTATTGGGAAGTTCGGAGCAAGCGAGGAGAAGTCGTTCGCCAGCAGTCTTTTTCTCATCATAGGTCACGCCCTTGATGGTAATGCCACAGAAGCCCTCTTTCTCCTGCGGATTGACGGCGGCAAGTTCGGCATCCACTTTCACTCCGGCAATATAGGCATTCGTTTCCTGAATGTCAGCCGGGAATTTTGTGAGCAACTTATCTTCCAGACGGAACTTCTGGCTTTGGTGGTCGGCTTTCAGCACTTTCAGTTTCGCCACCTGCACATCCAAATCCATCTTTTCCTTGATGAGCGGATTTCCAGCACACAATGCCTTGATCTCTGCATAAGACAAAGCCTGTTCGTCCACATCATCGCAAGAGCGTACCGGGGATTTTGAAGTCATGATTTGGCTGATGAATCGCTGTTTATTCTCCAAAGTTTGGAACAAGTAGCTGTCAAAAGTTCCCTCTGTGACGTAGTTGAACACCTTGACTTCCTTATTCATATTGCCCTGCCGGATAATGCGTCCGTTGCGCTGGGTCATGTCGCTGGGCTTCCAGCCGACATCCAAGTGATGCACCGCCGCAAGCCGCTGTTGGACGTTCGTTCCGGCTCCCATTTTTGCGGTGCTGCCGAGCAGAATCCGCACATCGCCGGAGCGCACTTTGGAGAACAATGCGGCCTTTTTTGCTTCGGTGTCGGCATTGTGGATGAACTCAACTTCACTTTCCGGCACCCCGGCGGCGACCAATTTCTTACGAATATCATCGTAGACATTAAAGTTGCCATCGTTCTTTGGTGTCGAGAGGTCGCAGAACAGAAGCTGCGTCAGCTTTTGCTCCTTGCCATCCGCCCAGATTTGCAGCACGTTCCGAACACAGGTGTTCAGCTTGCTGTTGGGGTCGTCCGGCAGGATGGGGTTCATCAGGCGAACATCTAGACCGATTTTTCGGCCATCGTTGGTGACGCACAGCATATTGTCCTCGGACGCATCCACCGTGCCGGAGTGGATTTTCGCAGCGCGTCTGCTCAGCTCCTGCACCATTTCTTTCTGAATCTCGGACGGTTTCGCTACCACAGTTTCAAACTTTGCATCCGGCACAGGCAGATGAAGCTGATCGCTGGTTTTAATGTCGGCAACCTCTTTGAACATCGACATCAGTTCCGGGAGGTTGAAAAACTTCGCAAATCGAGTGCGCGCACGATAGCCCGTACCCTCCGGGGCAAGTTCAATGGCGGTGGTGGTTTCACCAAAAGTAGATGCCCAGCAGTCGAAGTGTGTCAGCCCTTTTTGCTGGAGTGTGCCATATTGCAGATAGCGCATGACCGTGTACAGCTCCGACATGGAGTTGCTCACGGGCGTTCCCGTAGCAAACACCACGCCGCGCCCACCTGTGATCTCATCCAAGTAGCGGCACTTTCCGAACATATCGCTCGATTTTTGCGCTTCACTTGTAGACAAACCAGCGACATTGCGCATTTTTGTCGTGAGGAAAAGGTTCTTGTAAAAATGGCTCTCATCCACAAAAAGCCTATCCACGCCCAACTGCTCAAAGGTGATAACATCATCCTTTCTCGCATCGGAGCGTAGCTTTTCCAGCTTGATTTCCAGCGTTTTGCGTGTCTTTTCCATCTGTTTGATGCTGAAATTTTCGCCAGCAGTGGCTTTCAGTTCGTTGATGGCGGCAAGCGTTTCATCAATCTGCTCCTGAATAATGCGTTCTTGCCGCTCATAGGACAACGGGATGCGCTCAAACTGTGAATGACCGATGATGACCGCATCGTAGTCCCCAGTCGCAATTCTAGCACAGAATTTTTTGCAGTTGGCGGTTTCAAAGTCCTTTTTTCGAGCCACCAGCAGCTTGGCATTGGGGTATAGGTGCAAAAACTCTGCCGCCCATTGCTCCGTCAGATGATTTGGCACCACAAAAAGACTTTTCTGACACAGCCCCAGCCGTTTGGCTTCCATTGCGGATGCTGCCATCTCAAACGTCTTTCCGGCTCCCACTTCGTGTGCAAGCAGCGTATTACCACCATAAAGCACATGAGCGATGGCGTTACGCTGGTGTTCCCGGAGCGAAATTTCCGGGTTCATACCGACAAAGTGGATGTGGGAACCATCGTATTCGCGCGGTCTGTTGCTGTTGAACAGTTCGTTGTACTGCTTCACCAGTGCAATGCGCCGCTGGGGGTCTTGCCAGATCCAGTTGGCGAAAGCATCTTTGATTACCTGCTGTTTCTGCTGCGCCAGCATGGTGTCCGTTTTGTTCAGGACGCGCTTCGGTCTGCCTTCTTCATCTTCAATGGCATCATAGATGCGCACATCTTTCAAGTTGAGCGTATCTTCCAGAATCTTGTAGGCATTGGCGCGGGATGTGCCATAGGTTTCGGTGGAGGTAATGTCGCCTCTGCCCATAGCCGACTTGCCCTCAATGCGCCATTCTGCGGTATAGGGAGAATATCTCACTTTAACTGCATGACGCAGATAGTAGGGAATCTGGAAAGTTTCTGCCATAAACTTTTGGATGATCTCCGGCGCAAGCCATGTTGCACCCAGACGTACATCAATCTCAGATGCTTCAAGGTCTTTCGGCTGCGCCTTTTCCAATGCGGTGACGTTGACTGCAAACTCCGGGTTGGTTTCGGCGGCAAGCTGTGCCATGCGCAGCTTTGCCCGGACATTGCCGGACAAGTATTCATCCGCCATTTGCCAGCCCGCTTCTGGGTCAGTAGGGTCTGTGCCGGGGTCTTTGAAAATTACGCCGGATAGTTCGCTGGTGATTCGCTCATAGTCGCCGGGAGTGCCGAGCAGCTCTGCCATATAGGGCAAATCCACCCGGCCACGCTCTCCGATGGAAATTGCAAGTGCTTCCGTGGGAGTGTCCACGCTGGTGACAGTACGTTCCGGGCGAATGGTGCGTTTGGTGAACATCGCCGCCTTGCTTTTGAGCTGCCCCTGATCGTCCAGATTTTCCAGAGAACACAGCAGATAGTAAGAAGAATCCTGCTCAAATAATCTGCCGTTTTTGCGGTCATTCAACAAGCCATATTTGGCGGAAAAAGCATCGTAGGCAGTGTTCAGCTTTTCCTGCGTTGCTTTAATGTCGGCATCCGGGTAGTCGTTCAGCTGCTGGTCGATCAACTCATTGACGATTTGCCGCAGCTCCACCATCCCGGTCACACGGCCTTTGGCGGTGTCGGACAGCTCCACCTGTGTCATGACGGAATTTTCCCGATAATACACCTCACCATCAACCACCGTGTAAGAGAAATTCTTCACATCTGGGTCAGCCGGGAGAATGTGCCGCTCATTTTCAGCATCCGCAATATCTGGTGTTTCGACCTCGACTTCCGTGAACTGCCCCTCAATATGCTGGATGGCTTCTGCAAGCTGGTCCACCAGCACTGCGCCCTTGATGGGACGCACAGTGCATTCCTCCCGGCCATACTGGGTGCTTTCGGAAGTCAGTTCACCCAGCACCATCTCTGGATGGTCTACAAAATAGCTGTTGATGGCAAAGCCATCTTCCGTTTTGCCAAGCTGCACCCAGTCCGGCTCATGGTCGATAGGGCGGTCACGTTTTTGGAGGAAAATAATGTCGCTGACGACTTCTGTTCCTGCGTTTGCTTTGAACGCAGTGTTCGGCAGACGGATAGCACCCAGCAGATCAGCACGTTCGGCAATGTGCTTGCGGGCAGAAGAATCTTTGCTGTCCAGCGTGTAGCGACTGGTGACGAATGCCACGATGCCGCCCGGACGCACTTGGTCGATGGCCTTGGCGAAGAAATAGTTGTGGATGCTGAAACCTAATTTGTTGTACGCCTTGTCGTTTACCCGGTACTGGCCAAAAGGAACATTGCCCACTGCAAGGTCATAGAAGTCGCGGCGGTCAGTGGTTTCAAATCCGGCAACTTTAATGTTGGCATCCGGGTAGAGCTTTTGGGCGATACGGCCTGTGACACTGTCCAACTCCACACCGTATAGGCGGCTGTCCTGCATGGTGTCCGGCAGCATACCAAAAAAGTTGCCGATGCCCATGCTCGGCTCCAGAATGTTGCCGTTGCGGAACCCCATTTTCTCGACTGCATCATAGATGGCGCGGATAACGGTAGGGCTGGTGTAGTGGGCGTTCAGAACGGAACTACGGGCAGCAGCATATTCGTCCTCGGAAAGCAGACCTTTCAATTCGGAATATTCTTTTGCCCAGTTGCCCTTGTCTGGGTCAAAGACATCCGGCAGACCGCCCCAGCCGACATACTGCGAAAGAACCTGCTGTTCCTCGGCGGTGGCTCCACGATGCTCCTGCTCCAACTGGAACAGGGTGCGGATGGCTTCAACGTTCCGGGCATATTTTTGTTTTGCGCCGCCCTCGCCCAGATGATCGTCCGTGATGTGGAAGTTTCCGGCAGCTTCCGGCACAGGTTCGGCGTTCAGAGCTTTGTCTGCGGCAGCGGCATCCGGGAAAGTCTGCCATTCGCCGTTAACTTCCACAGAGGTGGGCAGCTTATCCAGTTCTTCATCGGAAAGTTCCGGCTCATCCTGCCGCAGTCCATCCTCGAACTGCTGCTTGTTCAGTACCTCATTGCTCCACGAATAGCCCTGTGCACTGGTGTCGATGCGCACATCGGTTTCGCCTACATAGCCAATAGTTCCCTCGATGGTTCGGGTTGGAAGGTCTACAACAACGGAATCACCGACATTGTAATCGGGAGTTTTTTCTGGAGCAGTATCAAGGGCTTCATCCTGCTGTTCGTACAGTTCCCGGACAACAGTCAGCGGCTCTTCCCGGAAAATCGGCATCCGGGCATCGGCCAGAGCCATATCCTGCAAGGAAACTTTGTCCTTGTCAAAATCCACGCTATCGACCCGAAATCTCCGGTCATCCATATTGATAACGGAGCCGATGGGCAGATAGTCCTCTTTGCGCAAGTGCTTGGTCTGGTGGTGAGTGCCATCCTCGTTTAACCCGGCAAGGTACACATCATTGCCCGCAGACCACAATTCTTTTGCTCTTTTTGCCCATAAGCTAGGGAGAAAGCCCGTGATTTGAACTTCGCCCAGTGCAGTGTTTCTCATGAACAAAGCACTGTTGATGATTTTTGCGACCTTGGCGGCATCTTCGCCATAGAACATAAAATTGCCGCCAGCTTCAAAACCAATGAGAGTGTCCGGGTACTGCTCTTTTAATGCAGTGTATTCGGCTGCACTGGCGGCGTTCAGTTCAAGGGGAAAGTCGATGATTCTTTTTTCCTTGTCGGACAGATAGCGGTCAGACTGAATCATCAGGTCGATATACTTTTCGACCTGATTCCAGCGAAGAAGAATTTTCTGGTGGTCTGGATAGTGTTCAAACGTCAAGCCCTTGCTGTCATGGTCAAGCCAGCCGCGACTTCCATCCAGATAGGTGTGCGAGGAGCCACCGGGTCCGTTTGGAGCATATTCTTTGGCAAGAGCTTTTGCCCGGAGGTTTCGGTCAGGCTGCAACTGATAAATTTTCCATATCCGAAGTTTGCTGTTTTCAAAGTTGGAGCCTCTCCGCAGAGCATTTTCAATGTCGGCCTGTGACAAAGAGAAAGCGGAGGGCGATTTTTCGCTCTCCGCTTGGTCGATGGATTCAATTTGTTTCGCTTCGGTAGGAATGTGGGTGTCGAAGAAACTTAGCTGTAAATCAGCTCGTTCATCACCAGTTCCTCGGCCTGTGCGTTCAGGCTGTTCATGTGCTGCACCCACTCCATCTGATGCTGCTCTTTGTTCGGAGCCGGATTCTGCTCCAGCAGCTTCTGCATGGTCTGCTGTATCCGGCTCTCCGCGCTCTGCTCCACTTCCAACAGGTGCGGATGCAGAGTTCCCGACAGGAGCATCGAGTTGTACAGTACCGGGCGATGCTTCATCAGGTAAGTCCGGCGCAGTCGCCCGTACTTGCCCAATGCTTTCTCCTGCTGGGGCAGGGTCAGGTTCGGAAGCAGATAATCTCCGACTTTCGAGTAGGTCACGTTCCTGCTGTTCATATTCATATTGGCTCCTTTCTACGTTACGACGGCGAATGGTCGTCTTTACAGTTCTTTCGATGCTGCGCAACAGCTCACGGCTGCACTCGCTGACTGCGGTGCCCAGTGCATACACAGCGGCAGGAGTGGAAAAGGAGAAGATCGCCTGAAAATCGTCTCGGTCAAAATGACCTTCCGGCTCAAAGCCGCAGCGTTCGAGAACAGCATAGGTGATGCTGATTGCGGCGGCAGATTTGAACTGGAACTCCTGTCCGGCTTCATCATACCCCATCAGGAGAGAGCCGTCAACGATGTCGAGAATGTCACCGCTGTTGTTATCCCAATAGGAATCCACCAGCCTGCCGCAGATGTCCGCGATTTGCTGGCCGAGATTTTCCTGCTGAACACCGTACTCTCTGGCAAGCATTTCCGAAACAGGCTGAACCAGATCGGGGCCGAGCTGCCACATATCCGGGTCACGGGAATTACGGCGCACCCCGGTATCGCTCACATCGAAAACGTAGTGCAGACGCGGAACACTGCTGGACTGGTCTAACAGAGCGATGCCCTTGGAGCCACGCCGGATATAGCGGTTCATGCGGTCATTCCAAAGGTCGAAACTGGCGCAGGCGGTGGCATCGGGTCGCTGGGCGTAGATCATAAGCTGGTCTGCATAGCTGTACTTGTACAGCCGGGATGCAGTGGTCAGGTAGTCCGTCCAGTTTTCCCAATACCGGGTCAGTTCCTTTGCTGTTTGCTGGGCAAGGTTGAGGTATTCTTGCGTTTTATTTGGCATTGCGTTCCTCCTTTCGATTTCAGGATATAAAAAGAGCGGGCAACCGTTTTATGGTTGCCCGCTCTTAGTTAATATAGAAAATTATCTTGGAATCTTGAAAGCAACAAAATAGACAGGAAAATCGTAATCATCTCTTGATAATATGGTACTTGCCACACGTGCCGCTGCGTCTGGATAGGGATATACTTCAATGGGCGATTTTACTAACAAGGGAAAGCTATAACTCTGCAAATAAGAAACATATCTATTCCAGAAAGAGTCAAAATCTGACACATCTACATAAGCAACAATAAATGTTGAGGTTCCAAGAGCATTATAGTTTACAACTGCTTTGCTTATATGAGTATCAATGTATGTGGTACTAACGCTAGATAATTTTAAGCCTTCATAAATGGCAATCTCTTTACCGTCTTTTGTTAACAAGATATCTACTTCTGCGGAATCCTTTTTATTTACGGATAAGCCATGTCTGGTTTGGTCTTTTATCTCTGTGTATCCTTTCATAAAAAGCAAATCTCGAAAATAGTCATTCATACTGTTTTCCGAGCTGGCACCATTAAATGAGCAATTCAAACAAAAGCGTTGCCCTATTTGAAGTAGATCTCGAAGGACAACCTGCGATGAGGCTATATCTGCATTTAATCTAGCAGCATTTGACAAGGGAATGGGCTCTACGCTTTCAGATTCAAAGTAATAAATCTCTTTGAGTAAAAAACCAGATTCAGACGACTTAAGTGATTTGCTGATAGATTCTTTCAGTATATGCCCTTTCGATTTTAGCAAAGCAATGTCGCGGGGAGAACCCTCAACTGTAAAGTCCAACGCTTTTTTATCCCAGTTATCGCCTTTCATGCCAGCATAATAGGCAAGCCCCAAATCTTCATAATCGTATGTACAGTTTTGAAATGCCCTTGCAACATTGGGCGATTCGAGTTGTTCCAAATATTGAACTACTCGCCTTGAAAAGTTTTGGGGCAACCTATAAGTGAAATCGAATTCTCCCATAAAAAATCTCCTTAAGCCGTAAAGTCGATAGAATAATTATACCATATAATTACTTTTGGCGTAACCCCCTATTATGTACGCCGCCAAGCGGCGGCATAATTTAGTTAAGTGGAAATTCCAGCTCGGCAAACTCGGCATCGGTCATAAGTTTCAACTTTTTGATAACACCCTCCGACAGTTCGCGCAGAGCAGTTTCGTCCGGCAGAAGATAGCACTGCATCAACCGCAGCTCCTGCATCAAGCCCAGCCGGGAGCCGGAATTGTAGAGCATCATCAGCGTCAATTCTTCGCCATTAAAGTTCATGAGCATCCCTCACTTTCCGGCACCCAACAGGGCTGCACTCCGGGGCATCGCATTTTTCTTTTGCGCCAGCCAGTGAAGTCAGCTTTTCCAATGTGGAAGGGAGGTGGTTTGCGCCCAGTTCTTCTGCTTCTGCGGCTCTGTCCATGATAAAATCGTAGTCCTGTATCAGCCGCCGACCTTTTTCCATGTGATGTGCTTCCAGAATTTCTTCCCGGACTTCCTGAATCGTCAGCTCCGGCGCGTCAATCTGGCCGCTGTCCATCACAGAGTAATCGCTGTGATAGAGGGTGTAATCCCAGCCATCGTCACAGGACTGGATAGCAATATAGCCTTTTCCGCCCAGTTCCCATGCACCTACTTCATCCTGTGTCTGGATTTCCGGGTAATAGCTGGCTCCATTGCGCTCCATGACCTCTGCAAACTGGCAGATGTGGAACATATCACCCAGTCCACCAACATCAAAATGATACTCGTCCCAATGTTCCAGCCGTGTCGTGAAACTTCGGCCATCCGGGTAGTCCACCTGAATCACACCGCCATTGGGAACACGGTACAAATCCTTATAGCTGCTGTCGATGAGCCGCACATCATCCCTAGGAATGGACGGATCTTCCCAGATGCGCCGCTTACGGATGCCGGAATCCGGGATGTTGTCGAGGATTCTCACGCTTTCCAGTTGAATAGCCCTGCGGGGGTCATCGGATAGCTCAAAAAGGAACCAGTTCCGGGCGGCAGGAATGGCATTTCTGCCATCGGGCGGCAGATACTCAAAGGGAATCTGTCCCTTTTCCAACGGCAGCAGGGTCAGCTTGTCATAGGTGGCGTAGCCAACGCCGGAGGTGTTTTCCCGCAAATGCAGGTATTTTTCGTTATTCAGCAGATAAACAGCTTCGTCCAGCACACTCATCAGCGGCCACCCTCAAATTCCAGCGAAAACTTACTGCGACCGTCGGCTTCGGTGAACAGCAGGACGGTGGCGTTGTAAACCTTGCCCTTGGCACTCTTGCAGTCTTTCAGCCGGACACGGCCATCGCGCAACAGCTTGTCGGCTACATGAGCATCCAGCCGTTTGTCCAACCGCTTGAAGAAAGCATTGTCTTTCCACAGAATAAAGCGGCAGGGATTGGCTTCACAAAACCAGCCTTTTTCACGTTCCACAACAGATTTGCCACAGTTCGGACAGACACCAATCACTTTATTTTTCATAAGCGCACTCGCTCCTTTCACGGCCTCGGTGGTGTTTACCAGCGAGGAGATCATATCGTTGATTTCAGTCATAAAAGTTTCTGGCTCCATCTCGCCACGCTCCACGCGCAGCAGTTTTGTTTCCCAGTCAGCAGTCATGTCGGCGGACTGGATTTCTTCGGGCATTACGGTGATAAGGGCTTTACCTTTGTCGGTGGGCAGCAGCACCTTGGTTTTCTTGTCGCCCTTGCGCTCCAGAAAGCCTTTTGCCACCAGCTTTTCGATAATAGCCGCTCGTGTAGCCGGAGTTCCAATGCCCTGACGCTCTGCATCCTCTGGCATACTGTCCGCGCTAGCTGTTTCCATAGAGTGCAGCAGAGTATCCTCGGTGAAGTGTTTCGGAGGGGATGTCTGTCCCTCTTTCAGTTCAGCACCAGAAATGCCACACTCGCTTTGCTCCTGCACATCCGGCAGAGCAGCAGGCTCTTTCTTTTTGTCCAGCAGATCGTCCAGCATTTTGCGCTCAATGCCTTTCCAGCCCTCGTCCAAAACCACCTTGCCTTTTGCGGTAAATTCTTCCCCGGCGCAGATGGTGGTCAGGACGGTTTCTGCACAGCGGTGAGGTTCTCCCATGGCGCAGAGCAGACGTGTCGCAATCAGCCGCAGGACGCTCAGTTCCCCGGCGGGCAAAGCTGAAAAGTCGGCCTGTACCATGCTTGCAGTAGGCAGCAGCGCATGGTGGTCGCTGACCTTGCTGTTGTTGATTACCTGTTCTGCATGGACGGGTACAGCTTCCCCCACGGAAAAGGCTCCCGCAACAGCCGACACCAGCCCCGGCAGGGATGCTGCCATGTCTTCCGTCAGAAAGCGGCTGTCTGTTCGGGGATAAGTGATGAGTTTCTTTTCGTAAAGGCTCTGCGCATAGTTCAAGGTCTGCTGTGCAGTAAACCCCAGCAAACGGTTGGCATCCCGCTGGAGCGTCGTCAGATCATAGAGCTGCGGCGGCTTTTCGTTTTTTTCTTTGCGTTCTACTTTTTGCACCACCGTGCTGACCTCCTTTCGGCAGTTGGCAAGCAGAGTTTCCGCATCCTCTTTCTGCGAGAATCGCTTGCTGGACGCTGTGCCGTCGCCCTCAAATGCCAGCGAAACCGTGTAAAACTTCTCCGGGGTGAATGCAGCAATAGCTGCTTCTCGCTGCACGGCCATCGCCAGTGTAGGGGTCATAACACGCCCAACCGCCAAAGACCGACCATACAGGCATGAAAAGAGCCGGGAACAGTTGATGCCGACCATCCAATCGGCACGTTCCCGGCAGAGTGCAGCCTGATACAGTGCATCATATTCTGTTGACGGTTTCAGATTTGCAAAGCCCTCCCGGATGGCATTGTCCTCCATGCTGGACAGCCACAGCCGGGAAACAGGCTTTTTACACCCAGCCTGTTCGTAAACCAGCCGGAAAATCAGTTCGCCTTCACGCCCTGCGTCCGTTGCGCAGATAATGCTCTCCACATCGGCGCGGTGCATGAGCTTTTTCAGGATTCCGAACTGCTTTTTTGTGCTGGCAGACACAAGGTACTGCCACCTTTGCGGCAGGATAGGCAAATCGGCTACATTCCATTTGACGTACTTTTCATCGTAGGTGCTGGGCGGAGCCAGTTCTACCAGATGGCCGATACACCAACTCACGATATAGCCGCTGTCCTCAAGGTAGCCATCCTGCCGCCCCTGCACCCCCAAAACCTTGGCGTAAGACATGGCAACGGACGGCTTTTCGGTCACGATCAAAATTGCGATAAGCGTTCCCTCCAATCTATTTCGGATTATGGTATGTAGGCGGCAACCGCCGCCCTAAAATCAGATAGGAGTTACATCCTGTTCCTCGGAAGTATCCTCATCTTCCGAATCATCCTCCGGGGGAATCTCAAAGTCACCCGTATCCTCGGTGTAGTCCGCGTCCGGGTCAATAGCTTCTTTTTCTGCCTGTTTCTTGTTCTTCTGCTGGATGAAGAAATAGAAACCGCCGCCAGCCGCCAGCGCGATCAGTGCCACGACACCGAGAAAAGCCGCAGCATATTTTGTCATTTTGTTTTCTTTCGGAACGTCTGCCGCTTTTTCCGCTTCCTCTGCGGCTTTCTTGGCTTCTTCCTCGGCTTTCAGCTTGTCCAGTTTAGCCTGCTTCACCGCTTCTTTTTCAGCATTGTAGGCTTCTGCATCTTCTTCCTCCATTAAAGCCAGCAAGTCTGCTTCATCCACCAGATTCATGAAGTGGACGGTCTGCTGGCCTTTGGCATTGCGGTCAATGACCAGATAAAAAGTCGCACCCGACTTGCTGACGAGTGTGATGAACTGCTGGCCGCTACCATCGGAATAGTTTGTGTGATAATCGTCCACCAGCGTCAGATTGCCCTCCGGGGTCAGTGCGCCGGATTCCTCATCCGTGATAGTGACGGTATCCTCCTCCACGACTTCCGGCAGAACGGGCTGCTCCACCGGGGTAGTATCGCCCTCATAGGCAAAAGCAGGAGCGGCCATGCCGATGCACAGCACCGCCGACAGCAACAGTGCGCCAAATCTCTTAAACTTCATCCGAATCATCCTCCTTGTCGAAAGTTGCGCCTACAGCAGCCAGTGCAGCCGGATTTGGAGTGGTATTAGCCGACTGCCGAAGCAGAGCAGCAAGCTGTTCCGGGGTGACTTTGGCGGTGCGCACCATTTCATTCACCTTGGCGGCTTCTGCTTCCTGAATCCGCCGCTCAAGGCTTTCGATGCGGTTGTTGATCTTAATGCGCCGCTCCTTTTCCTTTTCCAAAGAAGCGCGCAGCTTATCCAGTTTTTCACTCATAGTAAAACCCTCCATTTCATTTTGAAAGCCGTCCAAATCCAGCGAGATACTGCTGCCAGTAGGACGAGTGAATGTCAGCATATTTGATGGGGTCACCAGCACTGACCATTTTTCCGTTGCCGAGATATATTCCAACGTGGCTCATCCCCGGCGTATCATACGTTCCTTTGAAGAAAACCAAATCACCGGGTTTTGCTTCGGCTTCGGAAATATGCTGACTTTTTTGCCATAATCCGTTGGCGGTGGTGCGCCCAACATCATAACCGTTTTGGTTATAAACCCAGCAGACATAGCCGGAGCAGTCAAAGCCTGTTTCCGGGGTAGAGCCACCCCAGACGTAGGATGTGCCAACATATTTTTTGGCTTCCTCATAGATAGCGGCAAACTCCGTGTCAGTTAGAGCTTCCGCAGGAACCGTGTAGACGATGCCGGGTGCGCCGGAGCCATCCGAGCCACCGGGCGGCAAACCACCATTAAAAAGATATGGCCGACCACCCAAGGTGTCCTGAAAAATCTGATACCTCTGCCACTGATCCTCGGTCAGCTCTTCCCGAATAACAACCTCCAAACCTCGATTTTCCAGTTTGGTGTGGAAAATCTTGTATTCATACGGCACCTGCGTAGGAACCGGGATTCCTGCCGGGCTGATGACCCAGACCGTCTTATACCGTATCTGAACCTCTACCCATGTGGTCAGCTTGTACTGCTTTTTGAAGGTTTCCTTCAACTTGCCCTGCACCTCCGACCGGGTATAATCATCGTACAAAGTGGTCAGGAATGAGGTGAGCTGCCATGGGTCATGTTCGATGGGGTCAAGGTGATACTGGTACTCGTTGTAGCCGGGATGGTCGGTGGGGGTGCGTTTGATTTTTTTATCCAGTTCCTTTTCCAGCTTCTTGTAGTCCTGCTCTGCGCCGCGAATGTCCCTGTCCTCGGCAGAGTACATGGTCTGCCCGGACACCTGTGTGCCGCCCGAAAAGAGGATGCCGCAGGAGGAAAAGCCGGACATCACCATGAGGATAAGCAAAAGAAAAACGCCCACGATCACCAGAACGTGTGCGTTACTCTTTGCGGCGGTCATAAGGCCGTTTACTGCCGAACCGACCACAGATTTTCCCTTGTCCACTACTTGCTCTACGCCAGACCGTGCGGCAGATGCACCGCTGGATGCGGCTTTTTTACCACCAGCAGTCTGTGCCGCTGTGCCACCAGACCGGGCTGCGGCATAGTAACCCTGCCGAATGTCGCGTTTCTGCCGCCATCGGGAGAGCCAGTTGGAACCACCCTCACGGGTGCCGATGCCGGAATCTCCTGCATTTTGTGAGGCAGTCGGTTCCTGCGTAGAAGATTTTGCGATTTTAGATTTTTTCTTGCCCTGCATCTCGGCTTTCTTTTTCAGTTTTCGGGCATAGCGGCTCTTGGAAATATCGCGGACATTTCCAGCAGCCTTTTCGCCCTCGCTCAACGCCTGCACACCGACATTATCTTCCTCATACTGTTCGATTTCCCGATGCACCGCAGTCCGGGCGGCATTGGCAGCGTACATCTCGCGTTTCTGTGCCTTGCTCAATCGGCTCAATTCATCCGGGGTCAGTTCTGCCTTGCCAAATCGCAAATGCTGGGCTTTTTCTGCGGCCTTGTCAGCATCGAGTTTCAGCTTCTTCTTTTTGGGCGTGGACTGCTCGATTCTCGCTTTCTTCGGGGGAGAGCGTGTCTTTTTTACTGACGTTTCCTCTTTGAAGTTCAGCTTCGGATTACTCATTTCTGTGCGACCTCCGAAACCTCACCCAGCTTCGTGGTCATGATGCGGTACAGTTCCAAATCGGTGGGGAATCTGTCCACGAACGGCAGAATAACATTGCCGAAGAACAACAGACCTTCGCCCTCGCCGGAGTGGGTCACATAGGAAAGCTGGTGGGGCGAGATGTTGAGTTGCTTTGCGAGGATTTGACGGTCGCCAGCGGCCTGATTCAGCATTATAATCATGTCGCTGTTCTCGAAAATATTCTCGACCTCACGCGAAGAAAGCAGGTCTTTGACGTTCTGCGTTAATCCAGTCGGGATACCGCCCCATTTTCTGAACCGCTTCCAAATCTCCACGGAATAGGCGGCGGTCTGTTCCTCTTTTAAGAGGAGGTGCATCTCATCCATATAATATCGGGTGGACTTTCCGCTGCTGCGATTGGCAGTGACACGTCCCCAGACCTGATCCTGCACGATAAGCATACCCAACTTTTTCATCTGCTTGCCCAGTTCTTTAATGTCATAACAGACGATTCTGTTGTTGATGTTCACGTTAGTGCGGTGGTTGAACAGATTCAGACTGCCCTTGACGTAGATTTCCAGAGCGGTAGCAACATGATGAGCTTCTTTCTCGTCCTGCTGGAGCAGGGCGTTGTACAAGTCCTCCAGAATCGGCATATTCTCCGGGCAGGGGTCAGCAAAATATTTCCGATAAATCAGATGCACACAGCGGTCAATGACCGTCTTTTCCACCGGGAGCAGACCTTCCTTGCCGCCGACAACCAGTTCGCACAGAGAAAGAATAAAGTCTGCTTTCAGGGACAGCGGATTATCCTCTTCCGAATAGTTGGCGTTAATGTCCATCGGGTTGATGAACTGGGTACTGTTAGGGCTGATTTTAATGACCTGACCTTTCAGCCGATTCACCAGCGGGGAGTAATCGGCTGGGTCAGCGGTGTTACCACCGCCTTCCCGCCTAAGAACCGTACGTGACAGTTTCCCGTCATACGGCTCAAGCATTTCATCACTTTTTCAAGCGGTTCTCAGCATAAATTCGCTGACAGGCGCAATGAACGTAGCGCATATTACGAACATCTTTCACGCCAGTCTTTGCTTTTGGTGCAAGGTAGAAGATTTCTCTTTCTTCCGTTACATCCATCGGCATTCCGCAGTGGTAGCACAGCCCGTTCTGGTTTTTCCAAATCGTCTTGAATTTTCCAGTCAGCCGGTGCATTCCTTTATCGAATTTCCTTTTTTGGAAATACGCCTCATCGAGGAACGGATTTGCAGTAGCTTTTATCTTGGTATGTCGCACAATGGCTGTGCTGTCCACCCGTATCAGCTCCTTGTTTTCCGTAGAGAACACCCAGTTCCGATTACCGACACGATGCCAGTATCTCGTGGAAATCCACCACTTGTTCTTCTTTGGGTGCCGTCTTTTAGCCCATCGCCACAGCAGTTCGTACAGGACGTAGTCCAGATGCGCGAACGCATCACTTGCGCATACGGACTGGTGGTAATTAGTCCAACCTCGAATTTGTTCATTCAACTTCATAATCAGAACATCTTGCTGCCACGCTTTTCCTCTGCGGAGAATCGTGTCAGAGATATTGGAAACGATAGCCTTGACCGCCTTTTGGGAAGGCTTGATAATCAGCTTTTCGTTATACTTTCTGAAGTTCCAGCCGAGGAAGTCGAAACCATCGTCAATGTTGGTGACAACGGTCTTTTCATCAGAAAGTTCCAATCCGCGTTCAGCGAGAAACTCTCGAATCAGCTCCTTTACTTCAAGAGCCAGTTCAGGTGTTGCCGCTGTGACCACAAAGTCGTCTGCGTAGCGGACGAAGTTTACTTTGTGGGCATTCTTAAATCTTGAATCGACCTTACCGAGCGCGTTCGTGTGAAAGCGTTCGACCAGCTTCTTCTCGATACCATCCAGCGTCATGTTCGCCAGAATGGGGGAGATAATACCACCTTGCGGAGTTCCTTCCTCGGTAGGAAAGAGTTCGCGCTGATAGATAAATCCCGCCTTTAAGAACTGCTTCAAAATGTTCTTGTCCATGGGGATGTTCGCCAGAAGCCAATCATGGCTGATATGGTCGAAACAACCTTTGATGTCACCCTCCAAAACCCACTTCGGAGAAATGTGCTTGCGCGACAGTGCATTGAACAGATATTCGCAGGCATCCTGTGCGCATCTTCCTTTTCGGAAACCAAAGGATTTCCCATCTGCTGTTGTTTCCGCCACCGGCTCCAGTGCCAAAGCATAGAGAGCCTGCATTGCGCGGTCATACATTGTAGGAATGCCCAATGGACGCTTTTTCTTCTTGTCCTTCTTTTCGATATACACTCTACGGAGAGGACGCGCACGATACCCTTTATCTGTCAGCGATAGAACCGCTTTCATTTTCTTCGCCGGGGTGTTCCAAAGAACACCATCCACACCGGGAGTCTTGCGCCCATCGTTGGTAACGACACGCTTAACAGCCAGTGCTTTGGCGTAAAAGGAATGTGTCAGAAGATACTGAAGTCGTTTTACTGCGTTGTAGTTTTTTTGCTGAGTTGCCTTGACAATCCTGATTTGTAGCCTGTTGACTTCCTGCTCTGCCTTATGCCAGTCAATGTTTTTCCATTGGGCACTCAACATAGCTTCGTCCGACAGCTTCTCAGAAGTTTTACCTTCCGTCGTTGAATACTTATCGTTCACAGAGATACCTCCAATCTTGCCATGAAATACCCGGAATAAGTCAGCACCTTTTCAGGTCAGGGCAAATTTTGAACCCCTATGCTCACCGTTGCAGTGAACCGTTCGCTTTTTATTCCATCTCATACCCTCTGCACCGTTTCTCCCTCTTGCGAGGTCGATACCTTTATTAAAGGAATGCATAGGGTTTTCCACGTTCCACGTAATGCATAATTCATGAATGCCTTAGCCGCCATCTTTGAACCGGGAGGATTTGTGTCCATTTGCTTCGGGGTAGCGAAAGGCCCCTCGGCCACCTCCAACACCTTTTGGTGTAGGTGTATCAGCCTTATTTCACCTATTCCCTGTAACGATCCTTACGATGGTTCACATTACATTCGACATAGCATTCTTTACCCTAACGGTACGTCTGCTTTTAGGCTGGCAGATTTCCCATATTGTCCTGTGAGCTTCCCAACGCCGGCTTTTGACCAGTGCAGGTCACAGTAGGGTTACTCCAAATGGATAGAGTAGCGTTTACACGCAATACATTACGCGACTTCGTGTCGCACTTCGCCTTCGGGATCGTTGATGATAATATCATCGTCTGTAACCAAAAAGGCGTTGGCAATTTCACGCTTTGCCGAGAAACTTTTGCCAGAGCCAGGAGTGCCGAGGATGAGGCCGTTGGGATTTTTGAGCCGCTTTCTATCAACCATAATCAAATTATTGGAAAGTGCATTCAGACCGTAGTACAAGCTCTCTTTGCCGGACTGGTAAAGCTCCTGTGTGGTAAACGGAATGAAAATGGCCGTGGAACTGGTGGTAAGACCGCGCTGAATCTCGATTTGGCAGTCAGCCAGCGGCAGAGAGGACATAAGCCCCTGTTCCTGCTGGTAGTCCAGCCGACAGAGATTGCAGTTGTGCTTCTGCGCAATGGAGCTGGCCTGAAACACATTGTTTTCCAGCTCCTGCTCGGTACGCCCGGTGTTCAGCACGAGGAATGTCACCAAAAACATTCGCTCGTTCTGGCTCTGCAATTCTTTCAGCAGAACCTTGGCATCCCGGCCATAGGTCGCCAAATCGGACGGAATGATGTCAATATCATACCCGGCACGGATTGCGCGCTTCTGTTCCTCAATCTTGCTTCTATCAAGTTCAGTAATCGTGCGCTTGACCGTTTTGATGGCGCGGTTCTGGTCTACCGACTGGATGTGCATGGTAACAATCTGGCTGGAATCCATGTCCAGAAAATCCTTCAAAAGCTGATCGCTGATGTCGGATGCCGTAATATTCAGAAAGCTGGCGGCGCAGTAGATGCCGCCCATCTGGAAAGTGCGGCTGTTTTTGAAGGCAAAAGCGGTCGGAGCAATGGCATCTTTGACGGAAAGGCCGCTTTTTACGAGGTCTTTCCAGTCAAAACGAAACTTCGATGAACCGTCCATGTTGAACATATCGTGCATGAGTTTCAACCGCTCAGTACCGTTCAGGGGCTTGGCCTGCACACCCAGCCGATGAAAATTGTTGAGCAAATCATTCTGAACATGGTCGAGCCGGGTTTTCACCTGACGCATACTCTCGCCCTCAACGCCAAAGGTGATGAACTTGGTCTTTGTCAGACCATTGTTGCCCTTGGCAAGCTGCTGGCGCAGCATCTGCGAGTATTCGGCACGAACATCATCGAAACCATCTTTCTGGAACGGAATACGGATGCTTTTCTCAAACTCGGTGCTATCCGTTGCCATGTTCACAAAAGACAGTTCAAACTTGATGGAGCTGTCGAAAAAATTGAGGAACGAACACCATTCCTCGAAAATCGAGTTTTTGTCCTCTTGTTGAGCAAGCTGGTAATTGATGTCTTGGTAGGCAATCGTCCGGGTGTAGTAGTTCGGCTTCACCCGGCAGGTTCCATCCTCGAACATCCGCTGCATGGGGATGGACTGCTGCGCTGTCCGGGGAACAGTGGACTTCGGCGGCTTTTTCTTGCCGCCCTTACTGGTCTTTTTCCAAAACGGCATGGGCTGACCCTCCTTTCATGAGCAACGCATAGTAGTTTGCGGTCTTATAAGGCCGGATTTTCGGGCGAAGGAATCGCGCCCGGATATAATATGACAGCAGCTTTTCCAGCGGTTGACCATTTTTCTCGTACATACCGAGAAAGAACGCCGGGAGCATAACTGCCATCATGCCAAGGGTAGCGGCAGAGTTGCCGCCGGAATCCCGGAGCAAAAAGAAAAGCGGCACTCCAATCAGTGCCGCCGTTCCGAAGCAGATGAGCTGCCGCTTTGTCAGGTTGAAAGCCACTTTTGACTTCACCTTGGTCAAATCGCGAGGAACAGAAATATACGCAGCCAATAAAGCACCCCCTTTAATGCGCTCCGAGAACAGATTTCGTCACGGAGCTGGTTTTGAACAGACTGAAACAGAGCAGGACGGTGTAGCCGACAATGCCCCAGATCGAGTTGATGGCATCGCCAGAAATCGCTACCGACTGTATCAGCACGGCGTAAATCGCCACGCAGATGAGGATAAGAAAGCCCTGAAATCCCAGTGCGAACAGGCATTTCAGATAGTTCTGCCCCATGTGACTCTGTTCATGGTTGCCCCATGTTGCCATCGGGATGGGTGCAAGGCTCACCATGCAGTAAATCTCGATCATTCTGCCATAGACAATGACAAAAATGACGATGGATAAGATTCTCATGGTGATGCCGATGAAGAACGATTGCAGGAAAAGGCCGAACAGAGGGCCAACATCCATTTGCATCAGGCTGGCCTCCAACATAGACAGGCCAATGTCGTTCACTCTGGTGTTTCCGGCAATGATACCGCTGGAATCGGACACAACTTTCTGCGTCAGGTCGAACACCGCCATCACAATATCAAATGTGTTGGAAATCAACCAAACGGACACTGCCGTTTTGAAGATCCAGCGCATGATGAGCGCAGGCTCAAACTGTGCCATGTTGTTGTGCTGGGTTATCATCTCAATCAGCTCATAGCAGGCAATGAATGTGAGGATAACGCCCGCGATAGGCAGCACAACATTCCGGGAAAGGGCTTCGATCATGGCGAAAACACGCGGTTCAAAGGCTGATGGCTTTGTGCCGACCTGCTGAGCGATATTGCCGACCTGCGTGTTCACATCGTCAAACAATCCGCTGAGATTGGACATGATGCCAGCCGTCAAGATGCCTTTTATCCAGTCGGCTATGGCTTTGAGAACGGTTTCCATTCAGCAGTCACCGTCCTTTAGGTGAAGTGGTTGATAAGGGTCTTGAGAAGGTTCAGAACAAAAATAATGTGGGTCAGAAGCTGCATAATAGCACCGCCTTTCGTTGATGGGTGGATGGTCTTGCAGCAATTCACTTCCTATTATAATAGGGGCTGTTATCCACAGCGAGGATTGAAGCGATTGCGTATGTACAGGCGGAATAAATCCGCCCGCTGTTCTTAACCGAACAGGCCGCTCAGCAGAGGAATCAGGGTAATGCCGACCAGCGCGACGCCGCCGCCAGCCATGAGCTGCTTCATACCCTGACTCTTGCTGCCGGGGTTATCGTTGCCATAACCTTCCAGCAGGTTGATGGCACCCCAAACGCCGAGGCCAGCACCCAGAGCGACAACCAGAGTCTGAAGAACTTCGATAGCAGAGTTAAAGAATTCCATAGTCGTTTCTCCTTTATAATTGAAAACTTGTAGACCGTCCGTACACACCTGAAGCCATAATAGTTGAGCCGCAAGCTGCGGTGGGAGTTGACTTGCTGGTGTACCTCTCTGGCCGGGTAAAAATAAAGCCGCCTACCGAATCAGGCAGACGGGAGCGAATCAGCGTCCACCACGATGAACTCATCATCGGGGTGGATTTTTTCTTTGCGGTTCAGATACTTTTCAATATCGAAGGTGTTTTTGGGGTCATAGTCGGAGGTCAGCCTGTAATTGGGGTGCTGGGTCAGGTCGTACTTGTCTGAAAGAAACGGTCTGACACCACGCAGTTGCAGGATGCACTTGCCGCCGTCCAGCACCGCAAGTTCGTCCCGGCTTAATAATTCGTGCCCCATCTTTTGGAACGTAGTGCCATAGCTGGGGCTGTTGCCACGGGTGTCCGAAGTGTTAAACGAATCAATTGTTTCTTTGCCCAGCATTTCGGACAGGTCTTTCAGAGTGGTAGGCTCGCTGCCGCCCAGAAATATCTGGCTGTCCATGTTGCCTACGATGGTGTCCGCATTGTCTTTGTAGATGGCTTTCAACTGGCTTCTCGCCTGCAAAACAAGGCAAGCTGAGATCTCACGGCTGCGGATGGTGGCCACCAACTTTTCCAGATTGGGAATCTGCCCGATGTTGGCGCACTCGTCGATCAGGCACCGCACATGGATGGGCAGTTTGCCGCCGTACACATCATCCGCTTTGTCGCACAGGAGGTTGAAAAGCTGGGTGTAGACCATGCTGATGAGGAAATTAAAGGTAGAATCCGTGTCCGACATGATGAGGAACAGCGCTGTTTTCTTATCGCCCAGCGTGTCCAGTTGCAGTTCATCGTACATGGTGAGGTCCCGCAGCTCTTGGATGTCGAAGGGCGCAAGCCGGGCACCGCAGGAAATGAGGATGGATTTTGCGGTCTTTCCAGCAGCCAGCTTGTAAAGTTTGTACTGCCGACCGGCAAAGGAGTTGGGCTTCTTTTTTGCCAGTTCTTCAAACAGCAGATCCACCGGGTTCTGGTATTCCTCGTCATCCTCCAGCACCTGCATGGTGTTGAGCATTTCTAACAGTGTTGCAAAATTCTGTTCCTCCACCGGGGCTTCATAATGCAGATAGGCGATAAGCGCAGTCAGCAAAAGACGTTCACTTTTTTCCCAGAAAGGGTCCCCGCCGGACCCTTCGCCCTTGGTGTTGGTCATCAGGGTCGTGACCAGTTTCAGAATGTCTTTTTCGCTGTGAACATAGGCAAAGGGGTTATAGTGCATGGACTTTTTGAAGTTTATGGTGTTCAGGATCTTGACCTTGTAGCCGTTCTTCAACATTACGTTGCCACATTCAAGCACGATAGTTCCTTTCGGATCGGTGACCACATAGGAACTGTGACATTGTAAAAGGTTGGGCTTGAGCCAGAACCGGGTCTTGCCGCTGCCGGAGCCACCCACCACCAGCACGTTTTTGTTCCGGGCGTTCTTGGGGTCCGGTGGGCGATTGCTCATCATCAGCCGTTCCGTTTTGGTCAGGATAATGTTGTCGGCAAACTTGGAAGCCATGAACGGCTCAATATCCTTGGCGGTACCCCACCGAGCAGAGCCGTACTCCATGCCGTGCCGGTATTTCTTTGCATTTTTGCTTCGCAAATATACGGCAAGCCGTAACCCTGCGCCGCAGAAAAAGCCGATAAGCAAATCCAATGGGTGCAAACTGGGCAGCGGATTCGCAAAGGCTAAAGGCAGCGTTCCCACCATAGACATGATTTTATCGCCCAGTTCTTTTCCCTCGGCCAGCCGCCATGCCTCACCGAAATTTGTTGCCACCAGTCCCAGCAGGATATAGGGTAGATACAGAGCAAGCAGCTTCGTCAGCTTTTTTGTGGTCATAGTCCGCGCTCCTGTTCCTTGCGGCGCACCTTGCCGGGAAGTTCTGCTGCGGCTTGCACCAGCTCATGCAGCTTTTCCAGTACAGAGGGTCGCTTGGTTTTACTCAGAAGGGATGCGGAATATTCTTTAAAAGCCGCATTAAATGCCTCCACATCTGGGGCTTTGAAAAAGACCAGATACCGGGGCGGCATTTCAGAGTTATCCTTGCGAATAGCATAGTCAATGCCATATTTTTTTGCATACCGTTCAAACCCACGGATATTTGTTTTGTCGATTTCCACACTGGAAACACCGCGATTCTGCCGCAGTAGCATTCGGACGCTCTGTTTGCCGCCAGCCATCTTCGCTTGCTGCTGTTGAATGGCAGCTTTTCCGGCATTAAGAATTGTCCGGGCGGTCAACTTTGTAGTAGACACCACGATGTTGAATGTTTTCTGCTCGACTTCTTCCTGCATTTTACCACCTCCCGTGCAGAAGTTTGGATTTAACGGTCATGTTCCGCTGGGGGCTTGTTCACGGCTTTATTCTCGGCGGACTTCACAGCGTCGTCCGGGATAGGAATCACCAACAGACGATTTCCTAACTTCAAAAAGGTTTCAGGCTGGTGAAAATGCTTCTCATACTTCTGTGCCAGTTCCGGGGAAAGCGATTCAAAATCCTCCGCACCCTCTCCGACAACCAGAAAAGTTCCGGCAACAACATCATACATTTGACCATGCTCATCACGCAAGGCACGATTCAAGGGCAGCCCCGTCAGCTTACCTTCATCGTTATACACGATAGCAACCGGATCATCGAAAGGATAGCTTGCCGCAATGGTGCCACCGACAGCATCCTGAAAATCTTTCAGTTCCGTGCCAATGGTGGCTTTCTGCGGATACATACCGGGCTGAACCAAAAGAATCTCCATTTTTCTGTTCTCGGAAAGCTCCTGCTCACCCACGGTTTTGAAATCGACACCGACAAAATCTGTGGAATCGAGAACATAGTCCTCATTGTTCCACGCTTCTGTAACGAGCCGCTCTGCTTCTGCCCGCGAATCGGCTTCAACAGAAACCGTGCGTTGGAGCGTTTCTGTAATTTCCACATCAAACTTCTTCATGCACACCTCAGTCGATGCAGATGCAGGTCAGCTTGTCGCGGTCGATCATCAGAGTGACACTGTTGCTTTCCAGATATTTCTGGATGGTGTACATATCGCTCATCGTCAGAGATGCAAAATTCCTCTCATCATCGAAGCGGTGGAAAATCACCGGGCCGACCAGATACCGCTTGCCCATCAGCTTAATGACCTGCTTGGGGTTGTAGCAGAAGCCCAGCGGTTCATCTTCGGAAATGCCGATGCCCTCATCTGCTTCATCGAAGCAGGGCAGGATATGCGGCGCATCGTCAGGCCGGATCACGGTCAAATCCAGAACGGGAGAAACTGCTGCAAAGTATGGCTCTGCATTGCCAAGTTCGTTCTGCATGACCATGTGCATGAAAGAGAAGAAGCCGGACACCGTATCGTCGATATGGTCGATTTTCTTGCTCATGGTGCCGATGGTCTTTGCGGCATTGAAATCAATCGTATTGTTCATGGGCGTTACCTCCTAATTTTTTTCAAAATAAAAGACCCAATCGGGTCTTATCGGTTCATGCGCTGTCAACGCTCATTGCTACGCTGACGCTTTTTCTGCCACGCATCCAGAAGCTGTATGATTTTTTCTTCCATTTGCCGGGGCGTGTAACTGCGCGGAAAGTATTTTCGCAGGATGTCGTTTTTGATAGTTACTGTGTCCAGTTCGCCTTTCTTTTCTTCTCCCATAATGGCAACAACGGCATCAGAGGTGAATTGACCTTTCTGTGCCAGTTCTTTGATGCGCTTTGCCTGTGAAACGGAAGGTGCGTTTTGCGTATCGTCCATCGCCTTTATCATTTCCTGCTGTTGCTCAGGCGAGAGATAAGACAGCTCTACGGCAGGATTGAATGAAATCATTTTTTCGTCCACCATATTGAGCAGTTCAGGAATAAGGTTCGTAAGTCGGACATACCGCTGTACTTGTCTGCCGCTTTCATCGGTGGCTTTTCCTATCACGTCAGCAGCCTCCAACTTCCCGACAACTTGTCGGGAAGTTAAATCCGACCTAGCACCTTGATTTTTTAGAGCATCCAGCTTCATTTTGTAGGCAAAAGCCCTTTCACTGGGCAGGATGTGTTCACGCTGAAGGTTGGAATCCACCATCAATATCACAGCAGCATCGTCCGACATCTGCCGCACAATGACCGGCAGGGTGTCCAGCCCAGCAAGTTTAGCCGCATACTGACGGCGGTGCCCAGAGATGATCTCGTAGCCGTTACCGTCCGGGCGAGGGCGGGCAATCAGCGGAGCCAGCACGCCGTACTGTGCAATGCTTTCCACCGTCCGGGTCATGGCTTCATCGTCCAACACCTTGAAGGGGTGGTTGGTGAAGGGGTGCAGCGCATCAATGGGAATCTGCTGTACCTGTTCTCGCTGTTCCTCCTGTCGGTTTTCCTCGGTAGAAAACAGGTCATCTAGCCCTTTCAGAGCTAAGTTTCCGCTGTCGATCGGCATCCGCCAGCACCTCCTTTGCAAGAGATTGATAGACTTCTGCCACCTTGCCTTTGGGGTCATGCTGGAAAATGC
>UMFX01012997.1_pt1 | contig 29812 bp, 20 predicted proteins | sample 1965131 | NCBI WGS metagenome assembly UMFX01 (sample SAMEA4836058, study PRJEB28245) | human gut metagenome | biome: gut microbiome; material: fecal sample | place: Denmark | collected 2008 | reverse complement strand
GAGTTCAGAGGGTGTCTGCGATGACAACGCGGACAGAACTTTATCAGAACACGCCGTCGGATGGCGGAAGAAGCGGCGGGAAAGAAAAGCAGCTTCTTGCCAACAGCTACGCAGGGGAATACCAGATTGATTTTTCTTATGGATTCGAAGGAAACTATCAGGATGGGAATCACGTACCGATTCGTGTGACAATCACAAATGAGAGCGCTGTTGAATTTGAAGGATACTTTGTTTTTCAGATAAAAAACGCCGCGGAATCGATTTACCGCAGAAACAGTGGAGAAGGCATTCTCTCAAAACTGTTTTTGGGGGTCAAGCGGTCGGGCGATGGAAGAAACAGCCTTTTTACGTACCGTTTTCCAATCTATATTCCGGCGAACGGAACCGTTACAAAGACTTTTTCGGCAGGGCTTCTGGTGGAAAATACGTCTTTTTGTGTCCTGTGCCTGGAGAACAGCCAGAGGGACACGGTGTACAGTCGGGAAGAAACGATTTCGAGTGAAGGCTTCTTCCAGTCCAAGGTGGAAGTCTGCGTTGTGGAAGAAGAAACTAATTACGGGCAGCAGCTGAATGGAGTTACGCTGAACGACGGGATTTATGAGGTGGAAGCTGCATCTGTCCGGGCAGAGGAGCTTGTCGGGCTTGCGGAGTCGTATTCGCCGGATGTGCTGATCCTTCTGGAGCAGTCAAAAGAAGAACTGGATGAGACACTCCAGAAAGAAATTGATCTCTGGCAGGCAGAGGGAGGTCTCCTGATTACCTTTTCGGGAAACGAGACATTTGCGGAAAGCCAGCGCAGTGCGTTTAAAGAAGCGCCGGTAGATTTTCTGAAAAATATTCTGGACGAAGAGACCACCAGCCGCCTTCTGGCAAAACGAAATACGAATTATCAGAAATACTATACGATTTCCGATCTTCTGGAAAACACTAGGATCCGGAACCGTCCGAATACGGTGCTGTACGGCGGCCTGATTCTGGTCTATCTGGTTCTGGCAGGGCCGGGATTGTATTTCTTTTTGAAAAAAACAGGAAAACGTCAGTATCTCTGGGGGGCGATCTGTGCCTGCTCGGCCGTCTTTGTTATGCTGATCAGTCTGTTTGGCCAGAGCACGAGGCTTAAGGCCCCGGTGCTGACGTATGTAAGAGAAATCTGGCAGTACGATACATACCAGAAAGATTACATTAATTTCTGTGCACAGGCGCCGTACAATGCTTCCTATGAGCTGTATCTGGATCCGTCCTACGATCTGGTGACGTACAACCGTATGGACTATATGTCCAACAGCACGGCACAGCCGGAAACGGAGGATGCGGAATATGAAAAGACGGAGATCAGTTTCGGAGAACAGAAAAACAGGGCAGAAATTTCCAATCAGGCTGCATTTGCCCTGAATGAGTTCGGCATGCAGCGGATGGAAACGCTGGACGAAGGCGAAGGACTGAAAGGCACGTTTCATTTCTGGGATCAGAAGATCAGCGGAACCGTGGAAAATAAGACAGGCTATGATCTGGAGAGCTGTGTGATCGCCGTTCCAGGTTACTGTGCCCTCATTGGAGACATCAAAAACGGGGAGACGATCACGCTGGATGGAATAGAAGCGGACAGCGTGCGGGAGTTCGGAAATTGGAGTGCGGCAGAAGATCTGCCGGAGATAGAGAAAAATTATCTGGACGGCGTCATCTATAATCACATGCCGAACCGGAGTGACAAATGCCTTTTCTTTGGAAAGCTGGCAGGCAATGACGATACGTTCCAGCTTGACAGCGGATACGAAGCGTATGGAATCTCGTATTACTATCAGGAAGTGTCTGTGGACATGAAAGAGGCCGGCGTTGTGTACTGTCCGTATGCGCAGGAGTACAGCGGATGGGACGGCGGAAACACGGTAAGCTTTGAAATGGGACCGAATTCCGGCGGAATCTCGGAAGAGGAAACAGAAGTAACGTATTATCTGAACGGTGTCTTTGAAAACAACAACATCTGGTGTCTGTATGGAATGTATGCTAAAGGCGTGATGCAGCCGGATTCCGAGGGAATCTATGATCCTGCATTCTGGCCGTATGCGATGACGGCGTTAGAAGATAAGATCCAGGCGGCAGAAACCGGCGGGGGAGGAAAACGGGGAACCATTCTTTCGCTTGCTTTCGAGAAAGCCCGCACGGAGGATGGGACCAAGATCCGGAATTTCAATGGAATCATTGAGCTGTACAATTTTCAGACGGGAACGTATGATGAAATTTCCGACTGGGAGATCGATTTTGCGAGTGATCCGGCGCTGGAGGCGCAGTATGTGAATGTGGACAACCAGATCCGTGTGCGGTACCGTCTTTCCGAAGAGGAAAAGGGAGAAGAGTATCATGAAAATTATGGATACTATGAAGCACCGAATCTGATCGTAAAGGCGAAAGAGATCCCACCGGAGCAATATCTGGAGAACCTGTTAGCGGAGGAGCCAAATGTCGATACTGAAAATTGAGAAACTGACCAAAAAATACGGAAAAACATATGCCCTGAACGGTCTTGATATGGAAGTAAAAAAAGGCGATATTTACGGCTTTGTCGGACCGAACGGTGCGGGAAAAACAACGACGCTGCGCATTATTTCAGGGCTTTTAAAGAGCGACGGCGGCGATCTGTGGCTGGACGGCGTGCGGACGACAAAAAATATTCTGAAGCAGAAAAGCCTGATCGGCTTTGTGCCTGATTTCTTTGGCGTTTATGAAAACTTAAACGTGATAGAGTATCTGGAATTTTTTGCCGCATCGTATGGAATTTACGGGCGGGCAGGAACCGTCCGTGCGCGGGAAGTGCTGGAGATGGTCGAACTATCGGGAAAAGAGGAGCAGATGGTGGATTCGCTCTCAAGGGGCATACAGCAGCGGCTCTGTCTGGCGCGCGCGATGATCCATAAACCGAAGCTTCTGGTGCTGGACGAACCGAATTCCGGTCTGGATCCGCGTTCGAGAAAGGATTTTCAGCTTCTCCTGCAGCGATTGGCGCGGGAGGATTATACGATTCTGATCAGCTCCCATATTCTTTCGGAATTAGCAGATCTGTGCACCAGCATCGGTGTCATCAACGGAGGTGTCATGGTACAGCAGGGAAAGCTGGAAAACATTATGCTTGCGATCGACAGCTCCAATCCGCTGCGCATCACTGTGCTGAACCAGGTGCCAAAGGCGCTGGAACTATTGCGGCAGGATCCGCAGGTCAGCCGCCTTTCTGTGGATGAAAACAAGATTGCGGCCTGGTTTTCGGGAAGCCGGGAGGAGGAGGCGTATCTGCTGCAGAAACTGGTGGATGCCGGAATCCTTGTGGTTTCGTTTGCACGGGAACACAACAGCCTGGAGTCCCTGTTCTTCCATCTGACCGGGGAAACGGAACAGAAGAGCCGAAACACAGAAACGTTCGGAAACACGATCGGATAAGGAGGGAACGAAACGTGCGGTTAAATCCTGTATTTGAAAAAGAAATGAAGCGGAACTCGCGGTCATCGCGGATTTCCTGGATTATTTTTGTCTGCAATCTGCTGCTTGCCGTGGTTGCGTTTGTCTGCTATTTCGGGGAGAGCAGCCAGCTTGGCTATCTGGCACCGGTCAGTTACAGCGTTCCGATGAACTGCTATATTCTGATGACGTATCTTCTGTTTATTCTCGTCGTCCTTTCAGTTCCGGCGGTTGCGGGAGGAAGCATTTCGCTGGAGCGTGAGAAAAAAACGCTGGATGTGCTGCTGACGACGAACCTGAACCCGTGGAGAATCATTACGGGAAAGCTGGAGGCATCGCTTGGCGTTGTTCTGATACTGACGGTTTCGGCACTGCCGGTGCTGTCCCTTGTTGTGGTGTTCGGCGGTATCGGCCTTGGCGGACTGCTTCTGATGGCGGGAGGCCTTCTTCTGACCGGAATTTTTGTCGGCAGTATCGGCATTTTCTGTTCGGTTGTTTTTAAGCGGACCACACTGGCGACCGTTCTTTCCTATGTCATTGTCGTTTTTCTGGTCGTAGGAATATGCGCCTGCACGGGGCTTGCCTACTACGCAGGACTGCTGCAGCAGGAGATGACGGCAGCTTATCAGCAGATCGATGTAGGAGGTGTAATTTACCTTCTTCTTTTCAATCCGTTTACCTCGTTTGCGGGGATCATCAGCCGCCAGCTTGGGAATGGAAGAGAGATGGAACAGCTCTGCTATCTGCTTGGAAATTACGGACAGAATCCGCTGATCCATTATCTGCCGGAGGCGAGTGCCGTTCTGCAGCTTCTGATATCAGCCGTTCTTCTTGTAACGGCGGGAAGAAAGCTGAATCCATTAAATAAATAACAGGAGTAAAAGAGAAGATGAAACCATTTTGTTTTAGCCTTTCCGGAATTTATGAGTCCGAAGGATATGCCTGGGAGCAGGCGGGAAAGATCTGGGATCTAAGAGAGCTCCGGGGAACTGACGGTTATCTCGATCCGGAGACGGAGCAGTTTCTGGAAGCGGAACTTGGCCGAAAAAAAGAAACGAAAGAGCTGCCGCGGATCCGCCTTCTGGATTCCGGCAATTATCACTATATGAGCAAATTGCTGCTGGGACTGGAAAAAGAAGATTTGTTTTTAGCCGTATTCGACCACCATACCGATATGCAGCCGCCGGCGCTTCTTCCGGTGCTCTCCTGCGGTTCCTGGATCCGGGATGCTGCCGGGGCGTATCAAAACATCAAAGGAATCTGTGTGATCGGCCCGCCGGAGGCGTCGGTGCGGGAAACAGAAGCGATGGAGCATGTCTGGTTTGTGACACAGGAAGAGCTCGACGACGGAAGCGGAGCGGCGAAGATCAAAGAGATTTTTGCATCCCATGCGGGAACATTTCCGGTATATCTGTCGGTCGATAAGGACATTCTGTCAAAGGAGGAGCTTGATACGAACTGGGATCAGGGAAATGTGCGTGTGGATGAACTGCTGTCCCTTGCAAAGGACTGTCTTGCGGGGAGAAAGGTGCTCGCGGTCGATCTCTGCGGAGAGCCGTCGGCGAACGCGCCGGAGGCGGAGTGCAGCGCGGCAAGTCTGGTAAACCAGAAGCTGTACGGCGCGCTTGCGGCAAAAATCGAAGATTGACAAAGCCGGGGCAAAAGAGTATCATAAATTCATACCCAGACGGGGTATATAGAGTGACGGAACACAAGGAGGAAACCTCATGGGTGAATGTTGTACACACTGCAGTGAATGCGACCGGAAAAAAGTGCGGGACGAAAAAGAATACAAAGATCTGATCCACCGTCTTTCGAGAATTGAAGGCCAGGTGCGCGGAATACGGGAAATGGTGGAGAGCGACCGCTACTGCGTCGATATCCTGACCCAGGTATCCGCGATCCAGTCTGCATTAAACAGTTTCAACAAGGTACTGCTTTCCAGCCACATCAAATCCTGCGTTGTGGAGGATATCCGGCAGGGAAAAGAAGGCGCCGTGGATGAGCTCTGCAAAACCATCCAGAAGCTGATGAAATAAGAAGGAGAAGAAGAAAATGAAAGCATATGAAAGATTACTGAATTATGTTAAAGTGCCGACACCGAGCAATGAGAAGAGCGGAACCCATCCGTCTTCCGAGTGTCAGAGAGTCCTGGCAGACCAGCTTGCAGAAGAAATGAAAGCGCTCGGCGTATCGGATGTCCGTGTAGAGGATAAATGCTACGTCTATGGAAAAATTCCGGCAACAAAAGGATACGAAGGAAAGACAAAACTGGGATTTATCGCACACATGGATACGGTATCTGATTTTGCAGATCATGCGGTAAATCCGATCGTACATGAAAATTATGACGGAAAGGATCTGAAGCTGGCTGACAGCGGAAGAACACTGGAGGTTTCGGTATTCCCGCATCTTCCATCCCTGGCCGGCAGAACGTTGATCACAAGCGATGGAACAACGGTGCTCGGTGCAGACGACAAGGCGGGCGTGGCAGAGATTATGACACTGGCAGAAGCCCTTCTTGCCGGAGAAATCCCGCACGGTCCGATTTCCATCGGATTTACACCGGATGAGGAGATCGGTGAAGGCCCTGACTTTTTTGATGTTCCAGGCTTTGACGCAGAGTTTGCCTATACCGTGGACGGCGGCACAGAGGGAGAAATCGAATTCGAAAACTTCAATGCAGCCGGAGCGAAATTCACGGTGACCGGATTTAACATCCACCCAGGCGGAGCAAAAGACACGATGATCAATGCAATCGCTGTTGCAAGCGAGATCCAGTCTCTTCTGCCGGAAGCAGAGTCCCCGAGAAATACCGAAGGATATGAAGGCTTCTATCATCTGACCAGTATGTCCGGCGATGTGGCACATGCCGAGTCCGAGTACATCATCCGTGATCACGATGCAGAGAAATTTGCAGCAAAAGAAGAGAATCTGCGCCGGATTGAAAAAGCAATGAATGAAAAATACGGCGAGGGAACGGTAAAACTGGAGATCAAAGAGCAGTACCGCAACATGGCTGAGAAGATCCGTCCTTGCTACCATCTGATTGAGAATGCCGAAGAGGCAGCCAGAAGAGCCGGCATGGAGCCGATCGTTCTTCCGATCCGCGGCGGCACAGACGGCGCACGCTTAAGCTTCATGGGGCTGCCGTGCCCGAACATCGGAACCGGCGGATATGCATGCCATGGACCGTATGAGCACATTACCGTTGAGGGGATGGAAAAGACGATGGCAATGCTGAAAGAACTGGTTAAGATCTACGCAGAATAAAAGAGTTGTCAGAAAAAAGGAAAAGTCCGGCAGAAAACTGCCGGGCTTTTTTGCTGGCGTTTATGATAGGAAGAAAAAAATCAGCACAGCAAAAAACGGAGCCATGCAGGCTCCGATTAAAAGCAGTTCGTAGGGGAATCGAACCCCTGTTTTCGCCGTGAGAGGGCGACGTCTTAGCCTCTTGACCAACGAACCATATGATATAGAACAGAATTTTTAAAAGAGAAGGAAGTCTGTGAAACCTTCAACAGTTCGTAGGGGAATCGAACCCCTGTTTTCGCCGTGAGAGGGCGACGTCTTAGCCTCTTGACCAACGAACCGTATGATATAGAACAGAATTTTTAAAGAGAAGGGATTCTGCAAAACCTTCAGCAGTTCGTAGGGGAATCGAACCCCTGTTTTCGCCGTGAGAGGGCGACGTCTTAGCCTCTTGACCAACGAACCATGTCGCTTAAAACAGGATTTTTAAGAGAGAAGGCATCCTGCGAACCTTCAGCAGTTCGTAGGGGAATCGAACCCCTGTTTTCGCCGTGAGAGGGCGACGTCTTAGCCTCTTGACCAACGAACCGTACTCGCTTATAATACACGATGTCTGGAAAAAATGCAAGTGTTTTTTTGAAAAAAATTTAAAAAATTTCAAAAAGTAGCGAAATTCGCATTTTACTTGCATTTTTTGCCAGTTATGGTATGATGAAACAAACAAATGTTCTAAAAAACAGAAATACGTTCTAAAAAGAAAGAAAAAAGATTAGAATAGAGAAGGAGAAGACAAATGAAACAGTACAAAGGAGCCATTTTTGATCTGGACGGAACACTGCTCGACTCGATGCGGGTCTGGGATGACATCGATGTTGCATTTTTAAAGAAGAGAGGACTTGAGGTTCCGCCGGATTATCAGGAGGCGATTACACCGCTCGGCTTTCTGGAGGCTGCCCGCTACACGATCAGACGGTTCGGCTTTCCGGAAACGCCGGAAGAGCTGATTCAGGAGTGGCATCAGATGGCGGTCGACGCCTATACGTATGAAGTGGAGTTAAAAGACGGGGCAGCAGAATATCTCCGCTATTTAAAAGAAAAAGGAATCCGCATGGCGGTTGCTACCTCATCGAGCCCGGAGCTGTATGAGCCGGCCTTAAAGAGAAATGGGATTTATGAGTATTTTAAAGCATTTGTCACCGTCTCGGAAGTAAAGCGCGGCAAGGGCTTTCCGGATATCTACGAGAAAGCGGCTGAAAAGCTGTCTCTTCCGCCGGAAACGTGTGTGGTATATGAAGATATCCTAGCGGGAATCCGCGGCGCCAAAATGGGCGGATTTGCGGCTGTGGGCGTGTATGACAGAAGCGGGGAAGGAAACCGCGCAAAGATGGAGCAGGAAGCAGACCGCTACGTGACTTCTTTTAAGGAGCTGATGAACGGAGGAGATTCTTTCTTCTAAAGAAAATCTTGCTATTCCGGGAAGAAAAATGATATAATAAAATACTGTGCCCCAAAATGGGACAGACAGAAGTATTTTTAAGAGAAAAAGACAGTAACACATAAGTGAGGATAGAACAGTTATGCCAAAAAAAGAAACGTATGATGCCAGCAGTATTTCCGTGCTGGAAGGTCTCGAAGCAGTGCGTAAGCGCCCTGGTATGTATATCGGAAGTACCTCGCGGAAAGGCCTGAATCATCTGATTTATGAAATTGTAGACAATGCGGTGGACGAGCATCTTGCGGGCTACTGCGACACCATTCACGTAACACTTGAAGCAGACGGCTCGGCGACCGTGACCGACAACGGCCGCGGAATCCCGGTCGGCATGCATGAAAAAGGCGTTCCGGCGGAGCGTCTCGTTTTTACAACCCTGCACGCCGGCGGTAAATTCGACAACAATGCGTACAAGACAAGCGGCGGTCTGCACGGTGTCGGTTCTTCGGTTGTCAATGCGCTTTCCACCTATCTTGACGTACAGGTCAGCCTCGGCGGCTGGGTTTACCACGACCGCTACGAACGAGGTGTTGCCGTACAGGAACTCGATGAGGATGGGCTGCTGCCGAAGATCGGAAAAACGAAGAACAGCGGAACCCGCATCAACTTCCTGCCGGATCCGGAAATCTTTGAGAAAACACGTTTTTCCGCAACAGAGGTCAAAAGCCGTCTCCATGAGACTGCATATCTGAACCCGGCGCTTACCATTTATTTTTCCGATCTGCGCGATGGAAAAGAGGAGCACCTGACGTATCACGAGCCGGACGGCATTGTTGGTTTTGTGCGCGATCTGAATAAGAACAAAGAGGCAATCCACGATCCGATTTATTTCAAAGGGGAATCTGAGGGCATTACCGTAGAATGTGCGTTCCAGTATATCAACGAATTCCAGGAAAACGTGCTCGGCTTCTGTAATAATATCTACAACGCTGAGGGCGGTACCCATATTTCCGGTTTCAAATCGACCTTTACGACGATTATGAACAGCTATGCCAGAGAGATCGGTGTCTTAAAAGAAAAAGACAATAACTTTACGGGATCGGATATCCGAAACGGTATGACCGCTGTTATTTCGATCAAGCACCCGGATCCGCGGTTCGAGGGCCAGACAAAAACGAAGCTGGACAACCCGGATGCGGCAAAGGCCGCCGGAAAAGTAACAGGCGAGGAGATTCCGCTGTATTTCGACCGCAATCTCGAAGTGCTGAAAAATGTTCTTGCCTGCGCTGAGCGATCTGCCAAAATCCGTAGAAGCGAAGAAAAAGCCAAGACAAATATGCTGACCAAGCAGAAATATTCGTTTGATACGAACGGCAAACTGGCAAACTGCGAGAAAAAGGATCCGTCGCTGTGCGAGATCTTTATCGTCGAGGGAGATTCTGCGGGCGGTTCCGCAAAGACGGCGCGTGACCGTAATTTCCAGGCGATTCTGCCGATCCGCGGTAAGATTCTGAACGTAGAGAAGGCTTCTATTGATAAAGTTCTGGCAAATGCAGAGATCAAATCCATGATCAATGCATTCGGCTGCGGCTTTTCCGAGGGTTACGGCAACGACTTCGATATCACAAAGCTCCGTTACGATAAAATTATCATCATGGCAGATGCCGATGTCGACGGTGCGCATATTTCAACGCTGCTGCTGACACTGTTCTACCGTTTCATGCCGGAGCTGATCTACGAGGGACATGTCTATATCGCGATGCCGCCTCTTTACAAGGCAATGCCGTCCCGCGGAAAAGAAGAGTATCTGTACGACGACAAAGCACTGGAAAAATACAGAAAGACACACAAAGAAAAATTTACGCTGCAGCGCTACAAAGGTCTTGGCGAGATGGACCCGGAGCAGCTCTGGGAGACGACACTGAATCCGGAGACGAGACTTTTGAAGCGTGTGGAGATCGAGGATGCCCGTATGGCCTCCGATGTGACGGAAGTACTGATGGGAACCGAGGTTCCGCCGCGGAAAGCATTTATTTATGAGCATGCAACCGATGCAGAGCTGGATATTTAACAGGAAGGACAAAGGAAGATGAAAGAAAAATCAGAAGATCAGATTATACGGACCGAATATTCTGAGGTCATGCAGAAATCTTATATTGATTATGCGATGAGCGTCATCATTTCCCGAGCGCTTCCGGACGTGCGGGACGGTTTAAAGCCGGTACAGCGCCGTACTCTGTATGACATGTATGAGCTCGGCATCCAGTACGACAAGCCGTTCCGAAAGTGCGCGCGTATCGTCGGCGATACGATGGGTAAATACCATCCGCACGGCGACAGTTCCATTTACGATGCTCTTGTCGTAATGGCACAGGATTTCAAAAAAGGGCAGCCGCTTGTGGACGGTCACGGAAACTTCGGGTCGATTGAGGGTGACGGTGCCGCTGCAATGCGATACACCGAGGCGAGACTGCAGAAAATTACACAGGAGGTCTATTTAAAGGATCTCGACAAAGACGTTGTCGATTTCGTACCGAACTTCGACGAGACGGAAAAAGAGCCGTCTGTTTTGCCGGTGCGCGTGCCGAACCTTCTGTTGAATGGCGCAGACGGTATCGCTGTCGGTATGGCAACAAGCATTCCGCCGCACAACCTGTGTGAGATTGTGGATGCGGTCAAGGCCTACATGAAAAACAACGACATCACCGTCAAAGGTCTGATGAAATACATCAAAGGACCAGATTTCCCGACCGGCGGTATTGTCGTCAATCAGGATGACCTGCTGTCGATCTACGAAAAAGGTGTCGGAAAGATTAAAATCCGCGGAAAAGTGGAAGTGGAGAAAGGCAGAAACGGAAAGCAGTATCTTGTGATCACCGAAATTCCGTACCCGATGATCGGTGCGAACATCGGAAAGTTCCTGAACGATGTGGCGGGGCTTGTGGAGAGCAAGAAAGCGCCGGAAATTGTCGACATTTCCAACCAGTCCTCGAAAGAAGGAACACGCATCGTGCTCGAATTGAAAAAAGGCGCGGATGTGGAGCGGATCACGAATCTGCTGTACAAGAAAACACGTCTGGAAGATACGTTCGGTGTCAACATGCTCGCCGTGGCAGATGGAAGACCGGAGACGTTAAGCCTTAAACAGGTGATCGAGCATCACGTTGATTTCCAGTTTGAAGTGGCAACCCGCAAATACCAGAACCTTCTCCGCAAAGAGATGGAGCGCCGCGAGGTGCAGGAAGGTCTGATCAAGGCATGCGATGTGATCGATCTGATCATTGAGATCCTGCGCGGAAGCAAGACACAGAAGCAGGTCAAAGAGTGTCTGATTATGGGTGTGACCGATGGTATCCGCTTCAAATCAAAGTCAAGTGAGCGTATGGCAGCACAGCTCTGCTTTACGGAACGCCAGGCAACGGCGATTCTGGAGATGCGTCTGCAGAAACTGATCGGACTGGAAGTGGAAGCACTCTTAAAAGATCATGAGGCGACTGTGGCGAAGATTACGAAGTATGAGGATATCTTAAATCATTACGACTCGATGTCGGAAGTTATTATGGAAGATCTGACGCAGATTAAAAAAGAGTACGGCCACAAGCGGAAAACGGCGATTGAGAATGCTGAGGCGATTGTTCTTGAGGAGCCGAAGGTCGAGGAGATGGATGTTGTCTTCCTGATGGACCGCTTCGGTTATGCGAAGACGATCGATACGTCTGCTTACGAGCGGAACAAAGAGGCTGTGCACAACGAGAACAAATATGTGTTCCAGTGCAAAAACACCGATAAGATCTGCGTCTTTACGGATCTTGGAATGATGCACAGCATCAAAGTAATGGACATCCCGTATGGAAGATTCCGTGACAAGGGAACGCCGATCGACAACCTTGGAAATTACAGCAGCCAGAAGGAGCAGATGATTTACGTCGATGCACTGGAAAATATCAAGAACAATAAGCTGCTGTTCGTCAGCGCGGCCGGTATGGTAAAGCTTGTCGATGGATCCGAGTTTGATGTCGTAAAACGAACGATCGCGGCGACGAAGCTTTCATCCGAGGAGGACCGTCTGATTCTTGCCGAGGTCTGCCAGGAGCAGGAGTATGTGGTTCTGCAGACGAAAAACGGTGTCTTCCTGCGCTTCCTTACGAGTGAAGTGCCGGAGAAGAAAAAAGCAGCCGTTGGTGTGCGTGGTATCCGTATGGCAGAGGACGACGCGGTAGAGCATGCGTATCTGCTGGCAAGCCGGATGGATTACACGATCACGTATCACGACAAAGAGATTTCTCTGACAGCGAAGATTAAGCTGGCAAAACGAGATACCAAGGGAACAAAGATCCGGGTATAACGCAGAGTTTTGTTTATAACCATGAGAAGCACGCTCCGCGGGTTTTTCGAGAGATCACTTGGCAATAAAAGGACACCTGCCCGATACCAGAACGGTACGGGCAGATGTCCTTTTTGCATAATTTTTTAGTTATTTGAAAAACTGTGGGAAGTCTTTCTTGGGGTTCTTCTTTCAATGGCAACGTACGGACGATGATGACCGACATATTTATAAGCCGGACGGATGATCTTTCCTTCGTTGACAAGCTCTTCGATCCGGTGTGCGGACCAGCCGGAGATACGGGAGATAGCAAAGATCGGGGTGTAGAGCTCTTTTGGAAGGCCAAGCATTGCGTAGACGAAACCGCTGTAAAAATCAACATTTGCACAGACTGGTTTGAGCAGACGGCGCTTTTTGGCGATACACTCGCCGGCAATGCGTTCTACAGACTCATAGAGAGCAAATTCTTTCTCGCGGTGCTTCTCAGCGGAAAGCTTTTTTGCATATTCTTTCAGAATCACACAACGTGGATCGGACAGGGTATAAACAGCATGGCCCATACCATAGACAAGACCAGTTCCATCGAATGCTTCACGATCAAGCATTTTGGTCAGGTAGGTGCGCAGTTCGTTTTCGTCTTCCCAGTTTGTAACATTCTCTTCAATATTTTCAAACATTTCCATAACCTTCAAGTTGGCACCGCCGTGGCGCGGTCCTTTTAAGGAACTTAAAGAAGCCGCAACAGCAGAGTAGGTATCGGTTCCGGAGGAGGAGACAACGTGTGTCGTAAATGTTGAGTTATTTCCGCCGCCGTGGTCTGCGTGAAGAATTAACGCAACATCGAGAACCTTTGCCTCCAGAGCAGTGTATTCTCCATCCGGGTGAAGCATCTGCAGAATGTTTTCAGCCATCGACAGCTCCGGTTTCGGATTTCGGATGATCAGGTTCTGGTTTTCGTGGTAGTGGCGGTATGCATGGTAGCCGTAAACGGCGATCAGCGGCATTTTGGCGATCAGACTCAAAGCCTGGCGGAGGACGTTCGGAATGGAAATGTCATCCGGCTTTTCGTCGTAGGAATACAGGGTCAGCACACAGCGCTGCAGAGTATTCATCATGTTTTTGCTGGTTGCCTTCATGACAACGTCGCGGACAAAAGTGTCCGGCAGCTCGCGGTAGATACTTAAAATTTCGTTGAAATCATTTAACTGCGGTTCTGTCGGAAGAGAACCGAACAGAAGAAGATAGGTAATCTCTTCAAAACCGAAGCGTCGTCCTTCCATACCTTTGATCAGATCAGCGACGTTATAGCCCTGAAAATAGAGACGGCCATCGGTCGGAACTTTTTCGCCGGTGCGCTCATCAATATCGAAGCCGATAACATCGGAAATTTCGGTCAGGCCGGTGAGAACACCTTTACCAGTGGAATCACGCAGTCCCCGTTTTACATCGTACTCAGTGTATAAAGATAAATCAATCTTTCCGGAATCTTTCGTATACTCTACAAGCTGACTGAGCTTGTCTTCCAGATTATCGTATTGCATGGTCATGACAACAGCCCCTTTCTTCCTTTAGTTAAAAACTATACTTACTTTTTTGGCGGTTGTCAATGCTTTTCTTTCAAAATACATTAATTTTTATAAGGAAAAGGGATGGTTTTCCTTAATTTTTGAAAGTAAGGGCAAAGTTTATGCATAAAATTTGCGCCAGGGAGGTGAAAACAACAGGGATGGAAACGGTGGGAAATCAGTGGGGCGGAACAAATTTTAGAAAAAGATTCATAAATTTCAAAAAAATGCTTGCAATTTCAAAAAAATACGGTATAATAATGATTGTGTCATTCAGGAAATGAATTTCACAGGCCGAAATAGCTCAGCCGGTAGAGCACTTCACTCGTAATGAAGGGGTCGTCAGTTCGAATCTGATTTTCGGCTTATTCTTTAGAAACCCGCAGGACGTAAGGTTCTGCGGGTTTTCTGGTATCATGAGAAATATGACAGAAATACGAACGCCCTTTGCAGGAAAAAGATCTGCTGCAAAGGGCGTTTGCTGTTACAAGTTTCAGGAAAATCAGTTCGTACAGCATATCCTGACGGAGCTTTTGGCCAGGCACTTCAAAGAGCACATCAGCTGTTGCCATTTTCCTGTGCTGCCACCCGTGCGTCGCGTTCCCGGCGGGAAAAGACGCAGCCGCAGTAGTCCTGGCGGTAGAGGCCGTATTCATGGGAAAGTTCGATGGAACGCTGGTAGCCGCCCCGTTTCTTGAAATCTGAATTGAGATATGGGATCCCGTATTCGGCGGCAAGCCGTTCTCCGATTTCATTCAGCTTTTCCGCGTTTTTCAGCGGGCTGATGGAGAGGGTTGTTGTAAAATAGTCGAGTTTGAGCTGCTTTGCCATTTCGGCCGCTTCGCGGAGCCGCATTTCATAGCAGACAAAACAGCGCTCGCCGCCCTCTGGCACATTTTCCATCCCACGTGTCAGTTTATAGAACCGGTCAGAATCGTACGGGCCGGGGCAGAAGGAAATCGGATGCACGGCGGGAAGAGAATGGATCAGACGCTGCTGTTCCTCCACGCGGTGCTCGTACTCCGTCGGCGGATAGATGTTGGGATTATAGTAAAAGAGCGTAATGGAAAAATACTGCGACAGATATTCCAGCACGTAACTGCTGCACGGCGCACAGCAGCTGTGCAGCAGCAAGGTCGGAACTTCACCGTGAAGTCCTGCAATCTTCGCATCAAGCTCTTTCTGGTAATTTCTTTTATTGGCCATAATGTATCTTCAAACCTCCTGGTATCTTTCAATCCTTTCTATTATAGCCTCAGCGCGGCTGGGATGCAAGCTGCATATGATATCTTATAGATAGAGGAGGATGCAAAAAAATGGATGATCAAATCCTGTCATTAGAGCATATATCACTGTCCTATCACACCATGAAAGGAGAAACACCGGCGCTGTGCGATCTGACTTTTTCGGTAACCCCGGGGGAATTTGTTGCTCTTGTCGGACCGAGCGGCTGCGGAAAGAGCACGATCCTGAACTTGATTTCCGGTCTTTTAAAGCCGGAGGCGGGAACTCTGCTGAGTCGCGGACGGCCGATCACGGAGGCGGATCTCCATATCGGCTACATGCTGCAGAGAGACCACCTGTTTGAATGGCGGACCATCTACAGCAACGTTCTGCTGGGCCTTGAGATTTCGCGCACGCTGACACCCGAGCGGAAAGAAAAAGTCGGGGAGATGATGGAGACATACGGCCTGAAATCCTTTTCCAATGCCCGTCCGTCCGAACTTTCCGGCGGTATGCGGCAGAGGGCGGCACTGATCCGTACACTGGCGATGGAGCCGGATCTTCTGCTGCTTGACGAGCCGTTCTCCGCTCTCGACTACCAGACGAGGCTGAACGTCTGTGATGATATCGGAAAGATCATCAAAAAAGAGGGAAAGACAGCAATTCTCGTGACACACGATATTTCGGAGGCCATCAGCATGGCGGACCGTGTGATTGTTCTGGCGGCACGGCCGGCATATGTGAAAAAAAAGATTCCGATCCGGTTTGCGATGGAGGAGCGCACGCCGATGAAAGCGCGCAGTGCGCCGGAATTTAAAACGTATTTCAATGCCATCTGGAAGGAGCTGAATGAAAATGCGTGAGCAGGCAAAAACGCCGGAGAGCAGCTTTCAGAGGGCGTATCTCCGGCAGAAAAAAAGAGAACGGGAGCAGGTGCGGGTGTTTCGGGCTTTGCTTCTCGTCAGTTTTCTGGTATTATGGGAGGTGGCGGCGGATCTGAGATGGATCGATCCGTTTATCTTTTCCAGCCCTGTGCGGGTGGGAAAAACGTTCGTGACCCTGCTGACGGAGCAGAACCTTCTGCGCCATATCGGGATCACGGTGTATGAGACGGGAATCAGCTTTCTGCTCGTCTCGACACTTGGCATGGCGTTCGCTGTGCTTTTGTGGCTCTTTCCGCGCTTTTCTGCGGTGATGGAGCCGTACCTGGTAGTCCTGAACAGCCTGCCGAAATCGGCGCTCGCCCCGCTTCTCATTGTGTGGATGGGGGCAAACGTGAAAACGATCATCACGGCCGGCATTTCCGTTGCGATATTCGGCTCGGTGATCAGCATTTACAGCAGCTTTCAGAGTGTGGAGCCGGATATGCTCCGCCTGATTGCAACACTCGGCGGAACGAAGAAGGATATGCTGTTCCGCGTCGTGCTGCCGTGGTCGTTTCCGGGGTTGCTCGCCGTGTGGAAGGTCAACATCGGCCTGTGCCTCGTCGGTGTTGTAATCGGAGAGTTTATCGGGGCAAGAGAGGGGCTTGGCTATCTGATTATCTACGGCAGTCAGGTGTTCAGATATGCACACGCAAGAGAAGGGAGGATGACAGATGATTGGAATCGTATGTCTGGAAGAACGAAAAGGAATGCAGTTTGGCGGACGACGCGTTTCGCGGGACCGCGTGGTAACGGAAAAAATCTGCGAACTGTGTGAGGGGAAAACGCTCTGGATGAATCCGGCTTCGGAAAAGCTGTTCGCGGAGCAGAAGGAGAGTGGGAAGGTAACACTTCAGGCGGCGGCAGATTTTCTGGGGCAGGCAGGCGAAGGAGAATACTGCTTTGTGGAGAATACGGGACTGCAGGCTGTGGAAGCGAAGATAGAGAAAATCATCGTTTTCTGGTGGAACCGGCATTATCCGTCTGACCGGAAATTCGACCTGGATCTTTCCAAATGGAATAAAGTGTCCGAGGAGGAGTTTGCAGGCTATTCCCATGAGAAAATAACGAAAGAGGTATATGAGAAATGAAAAAACTAAGAAAACAGCTTCTGCTGCTGGCGGCGCTTCTTGTTCTGACACTGACCGGCTGTGGGGCGCAGGATCTTCTCTCGACGGAGAGAGCAGATTCCGGTTCGGAGGTTACGGCCGCTTATACGATGACGGAATCCCAGATTACCGATCAGGCACCGACGGCCGTTTCAGTTCTTGATGTTCCGGAGTTTTCCGGTGAACCGTATGTCGTTTTAAACGGAAATGAGCCGGATTTTACCGATGAGGAAAAGACGACCGAGTCGTACGAGCATTACAGCGATCCGGACAGCCTGGGACGGTGCGGCGTGGCAGAGGCGAATATCGGCCAGGATCTGATGCCGACGGAGAAGCGCGGCGCGATCGGCCAGGTAAAGCCGACGGGCTGGCATACGGTAAAATACGATCAGGTGGAAGGTAAATATCTGTACAACCGCTGCCATCTGATCGGATACCAGCTGACCGGTGAGAATGCAAACGAGAAGAATCTGATCACTGGAACACGTTATCTGAATGTCGAGGGCATGCTGCCGTTTGAAAACATGGTTGCCGACTACGTCAAAGAGACCGGAAACCATGTGCTGTACCGCGTTACACCAATTTTTACCGGGGACGACCTTGTAGCGGACGGTGTGGAGATGGAGGCACTTTCCATGGAAGATGACGGCGAGGGCATTTCCTTCCATATCTTCGCATACAACAATCAGCCGGGCATCTCGATTAATTATGCAACGGGAGACAGCACGTTAAGCGAAAGCAGCGGAACGATGACGGATCAGCAGGAATATGTCATGAACACATCCAGCATGAAATTCCACCTGCCGTCATGCTCCAGCGTCAACTCGATTAAGGATGAAAACAAGGCGACATATCAGGGACCGCGCGAGGATCTGATCGCCGAAGGCTATGAGCCGTGCGGACGGTGCAATCCTTAAAAAGAAATTACAAAAAGAGGGTCGGAACTTTCCGGTCCTTTTTTCTATATAGTAAAGAGAAGCATCTGGAAAGTGAGACAGGAGATGGAAGAGGAGAAACTGCGTGCGGTTTATTATGCAAGGTGCAGCACCGAGGAGGAAAACCAGAAGGATGCGCTGGTAAGGCAGGCGGCGGAGGCGGAAGAGGCAATCCGGGCAAGAGGATGGAGGCTTGTGGATGCCTACGTGGAGAGCCGCTCCGGTACGAGCCGGAAGGGCAGATGGGAATATAACCGCCTGTACGAGGATCTCGAGCAGAACCGGTTTGATGTCGTCGTAATCAAGTCACAGGACCGCCTGATGCGGAACACGCGGGACTGGTATCTGTTCGCAGACCGCTTAAACTGCGCCGGAAAGCGGCTGTATTTTTATCTGGAGAACACATTCTATTCGCCGGAAGACGCGCTTCTGACCGGCATTAAGGCGATTCTGGCGGAGGAGTACAGCCGGGAGCTGAGCAAGAAGATGAATCTGGCGCACCAGAAACGGCAGCAGAATAATGGAAAGCCGGTGCTGACCTCAAAAAGTTATGGTTACCGGCGGACGGCAGACGGAGCGATTGAGATCATCCCGGAGGAGGCCGCAGTGAAGCGCCGTATGTACGAACTCTGTGCAGACGGTCTCGGCGGACGGAAAATTGCGGCGGTTCTGGCAGCGGAGGGCGTCCGCAGCCGCGCCGGAAAACCATTCTCTGGAACAGACATTATCCGCATGGTGCGGAATCCCATGAATAAAGGCACCGTAGTCATGAACAAGAAGCATTACGATTTTAACACCGGAAAAACGCTCCCTACACCGCCGGGCGGGCAGTACGTCTATGCGGGGAAAATTCCTGCTATCGTCTCTGAAGAGCTCTGGATAGCGGCAAATCGGGCGGCTGACGAGCGTCTCTGCCGCAAAAAGGTGGGCAAATCTGTTCAGACTTGACTGGGTAATCCTGTCCATCCTGATCCTCTGCCTCGTTGCGGCAGGATTGTACGGCATCTTGGGCTGGCTGGAAAAAAACTACACAAAACGCCGAAATTCGGGAAAGTAGGTGATTTGACTTGCAAAGGGAGGTTGGATGCTTGTATAATAATGCATGATAATTTAAAAAACTTACAGGAAAAGAGGAATGAAAATGGCACAGTTATGGGGCGGACGGTTCACAAAAGAGACCGACAAGTTAGTGTATAATTTTAATGCATCCATCAGCTTTGATCAGAAATTCTATAAACAGGACATCAAAGGCAGCATGGCACATGTAAAGATGCTGGCAAAACAGGGCATCCTGACAGAAGAGGAGAGAGACCAGATTCTTGCAGGACTGGAGGGGATTCTTGCCGATGTAGAGAGCGGAAAACTGGAAATCACCAGCGAATATGAGGATATTCACAGCTTCGTGGAGGCAAACCTGATCGACCGCATCGGAGACGCCGGAAAGAAGCTGCACACCGGAAGAAGCCGCAATGACCAGGTAGCTCTCGATATGAAACTTTATGTCCGCGATGAGATCACCGAGATTGATGCACTCGTCAAAGAGGTGCTGGTAACACTCGAAAAAATCATGGAAGAGAACATTCACACCTATATGCCGGGATTCACCCATCTGCAGAAAGCACAGCCGATCACACTGGCACATCACATGGGCGCATATTTTGAAATGTTCCGCCGCGACAGAGGCCGCCTTGCAGACATCTACAAGAGAATGAATTACTGTCCGCTCGGTTCCGGTGCGCTGGCTGGAACGACGTATCCGCTGGACCGCGCTTACACCGCAGAGCTGCTCGGCTTTGACGGCCCGACCTTAAACAGCATGGATTCCGTATCCGACCGTGACTATGTCATCGAGCTCCTCAGTGCTCTTTCTACGATTATGATGCATCTTTCCCGCTTCTCCGAGGAGATCATCATCTGGAATACCAATGAGTACCAGTTTGTGGACATCGACGACGCATACAGCACCGGAAGCAGTATCATGCCGCAGAAAAAGAATCCGGATATCGCAGAGCTTGTTCGAGGAAAAACAGGCCGCGTTTACGCAGCTCTGATGTCAATGCTCACCACCATGAAGGGAATCCCGCTGGCGTACAACAAAGATATGCAGGAGGATAAAGAGCTGACCTTCGATGCCATCGACACCGTAAAAGGCTGCCTGGCTCTGTTCAATGGCATGCTTTCTACCATGCACTTCAAAAAAGACCGCATGGAGAACAGTGCAAAGAACGGTTTCACGAATGCAACGGACGCAGCTGATTACCTTGTTGGAAAAGGCGTTCCGTTCCGCGATGCACATGGCATTGTCGGCCGTCTCGTTCTGTATTGCATTGACAAAGGAATCTCCCTTGATGATATGAAACTCGAAGAGTACAAAGCGATCAGCCCGGTATTCGAAGATGACATTTACGATGCGATCAGCATGAAAAACTGCGTGGAGCGACGCAATACGATCGGCGCGCCGGGAGCAGATGCGATGCAGGCTGTCATCGAGCAGAATAAAAAATATTTACAGGAAAATTGAAAAAACAGTTGCAATTTTGAAAAAATTGGTATAGTATGACATGAGACGCACAAATGTACGCCACAGAAGAACAAGGAGATGAAACCAATGGAGCAGAAATTGAGAGTAGGAATTTTAGGAGCAACCGGTATGGTAGGTCAGAGATTTATTTCTCTGCTGGAGAACCATCCGTGGTTTGAAGTTGTGACCCTGGCAGCAAGTCCGAGAAGTGCCGGAAAAACATACGAGGAAGCAGTCGGCGGACGCTGGAAAATGGATACTCCAATGCCGGAAGCAGTGAAAAAGCTCGTTGTGATGAATGTAAATGATGTAGAGCATGTGGCATCTACCGTAGATTTTGTATTTTCCGCAGTTGATATGTCGAAAGACGAGATCAAAGCGATTGAAGAAGCATATGCAAAGACCGAGACACCGGTTGTTTCCAACAACAGCGCACACCGCTGGACACCGGATGTTCCGATGGTAGTTCCGGAAATCAACCCGGAGCACTTCGATGTTATCGAGTTTCAGAAAAAACGTCTGGGAACCAAGAGAGGCTTTATCGCTGTAAAACCGAACTGTTCAATCCAGAGCTATGCACCGGTATTAACGGCATGGAAAGAGTTCGAGCCATATGAAGTGGTTGCAACCACATACCAGGCAATTTCCGGAGCAGGAAAAACCTTCAAAGACTGGCCGGAGATGGAAGGAAACATCATCCCGTTCATCGGCGGAGAAGAAGAGAAGAGCGAGCAGGAGCCGCTTCGTATCTGGGGTAAAATTGAAAACGGCGTGATCGTAAAAGCAACTGAGCCGAAGATCACCTGTCAGTGTATCCGTGTTCCGGTATTAAACGGACACACCGCAGCTGTTTTCGTAAAATTCCGCAAGAAACCGACGAAAGAGCAGCTGATCGAAAAACTGGAGAACTTCAAAGGCCTTCCGCAGGAGCTGAATCTGCCAAGCGCACCGAAACAGTTCATCCGTTACATGACAGAAGATAACCGTCCGCAGGTAACACTGGATGTCAACTACGAGAACGGTATGGGAATCAACGTAGGCCGTTTAAGAGAGGATTCCATCTACGACTGGAAATTCGTAGGTCTGTCCCACAACACGGTCCGCGGCGCAGCAGGCGGAGCAGTACTTTGTGCAGAGACATTGGTTGCAAAGAAGTTTATCGCTGCAAAATAATGCTTAGAATGATATAAAAAACGCCTCTGAAACGTTTTGGGTTCAGAGGCGTTTTTTGTGCATGGATCAAAAGAATATAGCATGTGTTTGAAACATCGTTCCTGCAATCTGCACGCCCAACTTTGCAGGATATCGAAAGCAGCAAAAAAGAAGCGCCATACGGGAAAATTCCCGCGGCGCTTCTTTTTTGCTCAAATAATTTTATTTACGCAAAGTTTGGCTAATCTTAGAATTTGCCAGCTTTTGCTGCCTCTTCAACAGCTACAGCAACAGCAACAGTCATACCAACCATCGGGTTGTTTCCTGCGCCGATCAGACCCATCATCTCTACGTGAGCCGGTACAGAAGAAGAACCTGCAAACTGAGCGTCAGAATGCATACGTCCCATAGTATCGGTCATACCGTAGGAAGCAGGACCTGCTGCCATGTTGTCCGGGTGAAGAGTACGTCCTGTACCACCGCCGGAAGCAACGGAGAAGTATTTTTTACCAGCTTCGATACGCTCTTTTTTGTAGGTACCTGCAACTGGATGCTGGAAACGAGTCGGGTTGGTGGAGTTTCCGGTGATGGAAACGTCAACGTTCTCTTTCCACATGATAGCAACGCCTTCACGAACGTCGTTAGCGCCGTAGCAGTTAACTTTCGCACGCGGTCCATCGGAGTATGCTTTTCTGAATACTTCTTTCAGTTCTCCGGTGTAGTAGTCATACTCAGTCTCTACATAAGTAAAGCCGTTGATACGAGCGATGATCTGAGCAGCGTCTTTTCCAAGACCGTTCAGGATAACACGCAGAGGTTTCTGACGTACTTTGTTTGCTTTTTCAGCGATACCGATAGCACCCTCAGCAGCTGCGAAGGACTCATGTCCAGCCAGGAATGCGAAGCACTCGGTGTCCTCTTCCAGAAGCATTTTACCAAGGTTACCATGGCCAAGACCAACTTTACGCTGATCTGCTACAGAACCCGGGATACAGAAGGACTGAAGTCCCTCACCGATTGCTGCAGCAGCTTCAGAAGCTTTGCGGCATCCTTTTTTGATTGCGATTGCTGCGCCTACAGTGTAAGCCCATTTTGCATTCTCGAAGCAGATTGGCTGAATGCCTTCGATCATTTTGTATACATCAAGGCCAGCAGCTTTTGTAACTTCTGCAGCTTCTTCGATGGAGTTGATTCCGTACTCAGCAAGCTTAGCCAGAATCTGTTTCTCTCTTCTTTCATATGATTCAAATAAAGCCATTTTCCTATCCTCCTAAATTATCTGATTACTCTTTTCTCGGGTCAACGATCTTAACAGCATCAGCAACACGTCCGTACTGTCCGCTTGCTTTTTCGAAAGCTGTGTTTGCATCATCGCCGGCTTTGATGAAGTCCATCATCTTTCCGAAGTTGATGAATTTGTAACCGATAATCTCATCATCTGCATCCAGAGCGATACCTGTTACATAACCGTCGGTCATCTCCAGATAACGAGGTCCTTTTGCAAGAGTTCCGTACATGGTACCAACCTGGGAACGAAGTCCTTTACCAAGGTCTTCCAGGCCTGCGCCTACAACCAGTCCGTCCTCGGAGAATGCACTCTGGCTTCTTCCGTAAACGATCTGCAGGAAGAGCTCTCTCATAGCAGTATTGATAGCATCACACACAAGGTCAGTATTCAGTGCCTCAAGGATGGTAAGTCCTGGCAGAATCTCAGATGCCATAGCTGCAGAATGAGTCATTCCTGAACATCCGATGGTCTCAACGAGAGCTTCCTGGATAACGCCCTCTTTTACGTTCAGAGTCAGCTTGCAGGTACCCTGCTGCGGTGCGCACCAGCCAATACCGTGAGTGAATCCGGAAATGTCTTTGATTTCTTTTGCTTTTACCCATTTTGCTTCCTCCGGAATCGGAGCTGCACCGTGATGCACGCCCTGGGCAACCGGACACATCATTTCTACTTCGTGTGAATAAGTCATTGTTAAACTCCTTTCAAATATGTACTTATTTGAGCTTTTGTCTTTCGAACGGACTGTTTCCAGCCTGTTCACAGACCTATGGTTATTGTCTCACAAAATTGGTCATTCGTCCAGCATATTTTGATAAAAAATTGCAAAGACCACCGGAAAACGATAAAATTTCCGGCGGTCTTTTAAATCAATCGGTTTGGTTTTCTCTCGATAAAAGAGAATTTTTTTAATTATCAGATTTTTTTGACAATTTCTTTCGCATTCTTAAAAATATGACCTGACGGGATCACACCGCGAACACAGGAGAGTGGATAAATGTTGGAATTTCTTCCGACAACCGTTCCCGGGTTCAATACGCTGTTACAGCCGACCTCAACTTCATCGCCGAGCATCGCACCGAATTTTTTCAGTCCGGTTTCGATCTGTTCATCTGCGCCTTTGACAACAACGAGCTTCTTATCGGATTTTACATTGGAAGTAATGGAACCGGCACCCATATGGGCTTTGTATCCAAGAACAGAGTCGCCGACATAGTTGTAATGCGGAACCTGTACTTTATTAAAGAGAATGACATTTTTCAGTTCGGTGGAGTTTCCAACGACAGCGCCCTCGCCGACGATGGCATTTCCGCGGATAAAAGCACACTGGCGGATCTCCGCGCCTTTTCCGATGATGCATGGGCCGTTGATGGAAGCGGTCGGTGCGATCACGGCATCTTTTGCGATCCAGACATTTTCGCCGCGTTTTTCGTATTCTGCCGGATCGAGTGTTTCGCCGAGTTCAAGAATAAAATCTTTAATGAGCGGAAGCACTTCCCATGGATACGTTTTGCCTTCAAAGATTTTTGCGGCAATGGTCTGGGTTAAATCATAAAGTTCAGAAATGGTTGCATCTTTCATGCGTGATTCATCCTTTCTTGTTTTAGTTCCTGTTTATCTTACCACATTTCAGGAGTTCTGTGTGCCCTTTTTTCTGGCGGTGGAATAGGACTTTGCAGAGGAGTCTTCTGCAGCGGTACGTTTCCCGGTACGGGAGCGCGTGGAAGAGGCTTTTTTGTAATACGGCGCGGACGCATCAAAGCTGCTCTTTAGCTGGAACTGATTCCGCATCTGCTTCACATTTACCGTGTGGCGTGTCACAAAGTTTTCCAGTTTTCCCATATATTCCTCGGAGGTAATGGAGCCTTCCGCTACATAGGTAAGTCCCTTTTCCCAGCTTGCCGTCAGCTCCGGATTCAGAAGCGGGCGGATCGACTGGTGTACGACGTCGTAGATCATTTCGCCAAGCTGTGTCGGGGTGATAACCTGTGTCTTTTTGTTCAGAGCAAGATATTTGATAAAGACAAGCTTTTTCAGAATCTCAGCACGCGTCGCACTCGTTCCGATGCCGCTTCCCTTAATCTGTTCGCGCAGCTCCTCGTCTTCAATGAGCTGTCCGGCATTTTCCATTGCAAGGATCATCGAACCGGAGGTGTAGCGTTTTGGCGGAGAGGTTTCTCCTTCCTTGATAGAAAGGTCGAGAAGATTCAGCTCGCTGCCTTTCTGCAGCTGGGACAGCGCTGCAAGAAAAGAGGGATCGCAAGTCGTCTCGTCTTCCTTTCTGCCCTCGTCGTCCTCCTCTTTCTTACGGAAGAAAGAATACTGCATGGCTTTTAAATAGCCCTCCTGCACGAGAACACGGAAGTTGGAGAAAAACTGCTCGCCGCCGATTTCGGTGACAAGAGCAACTTTCTGATAGACCGCCGGCGGATAGAAGATACCGAGAAAACGGCGGACAATCGTCTCATAAACTTTTGCGGAGAGTTCCGAGAGGTTCCGCAGATTGTTAAGGCCCTGTCCGGTCGGAATGATCGCATAGTGATCGGTAATCTGTTTATCGTTTGTATAGCGGGTGGAACCAATCTTTTTCCAGCTTTCACCCTGCAAAATTTCATTTGCAAGGCCGCTGCAGATGCCGTACTGCTGCAGGCCGCGCAGGTTTTTGCTGATTTCCCTGGCAACGGCAGAAGAAAGCACACGGGCATCGGTTCGCGGATAGGTAACCAGCTTTTTCTCGTAAAGCTCCTGAACAACTTTCAGCGTTTCATCCGGACTGATTTTGAAAAAGCGGGCACAGTCATTTTGCAGCTCCGCAAGGTTGTAAAGCAGTGGCGCATTTTTATTTTCCTTTTTTCGCTCCATTTTCAGGACATGCGGGATCAGAGGATTCTGCATGCTTAATTCCTCGATCAGTTTCTGTGCGTCCTCTTTTTTCTGGAAGCCGTTCTCCTTATAGAGAAGCGGAGAGTTGAAGTAGCGGCTGCCTTTTACGGCGCGCCATTCCCCCTCAAAATTGCGTCCATTTAAGGAAAGACCGGCGATGACACGGTAGAATGGTGTTTTCACAAAGCTGCGGATTTCGCGCTCCCGGCGTACGACCATGCCGAGCACACATGTCATAACACGGCCGACGGAAATAGACTGATATTTAGTGCCGAGATACGATGCGACAGCGCTTCCGTATTTGAGCGAGAGAAGACGGGAAAAATTAATGCCCATCAGGTAATCTTCTTTGGCGCGGAGATAAGCGGATGCCGAAAGATTGTCGTATTCACTTTCGTCCTTCGCTTCGCGGATACCGCGCAGAATTTCTTCTTCTGTCTGCGAGTCGATCCAGACACGCTTCTGTTTCTTGTCTTTGATACCGGCCATCTGCGCGACGAGACGATAGATGTATTCTCCCTCCCGCCCGGAGTCGGTACAGACATAAATGGTTTCAATATCCTCCCGGTGGAGCAGGTTACTCACAATGGTGAACTGCTTTTTTACTTCCGGGATAACTTCATATTTGAAGTTTTCAGGCAAAAAAGGCAGGGTCTCGAGACTCCACCTTTTTAACGCAGGATCATATTTTTCCGGATAACTCATCGTAACCAGGTGACCGACGCACCAGGTTACGACGGACTGATCCGACTCTAAGTATCCATCCCTGCGCTGCATATTCTGTTTTAACGCTTTTGCGAACTCCTGAGCAACGCTCGGTTTTTCCGCAATGTATAAAGATTTTGTCATTTATCTGCACTCATCATTCGAAGCGGCCAGGCAAGGAGCACACCGCCTCCTATTGCGTTTCCTATAGTTACAATGACCATACTTTTCAATGCGGCAGTCAGAGAAATGCCGCCTGGGACCAGAAGTGCAGCGGTAACAAAGGTGGCCATATTGGCAACGCAGTGTTCAAAACCGGCAACAACGAATCCGGCGATGCAAAGTATAATCATGAAAAATTTGGCAACTTCATTTTTGCATTTCATGCCGCAGGCAACGGCGAGGCAGACGAAGAAGTTGCAGAGAATGGCACGGAAAAACATTTCTCCGGCAGGAATGGAAAGTTTATTTCCAATAAATCCTGCGTAATAATCGGCAGTACCGGAAGCACCTGCCAGTACGAAAATTACGGAGAGAATCAGGCATCCGACAAAGTTTCCGATGTAGCTTACCAGCCATACTTTTCCAACCTGTGCCCAGGAGACTTTTTTGTCATAGGCCCCAAATGCCATAACAAGATTGTTTCCGGTGAAAAGCTCTGCACCGATAAAAACGATCAGCAGAACCGCAATGGCAAACACAATACCGCCAAGCAGTTTTCCCCAGGCAGGATCTGTACTCTGGAACGTATTGCCTACCACGTTGGAGAAAATCATGGCAACCACGATAAAGAAACCGGCCATGACTGCACGGAGAAAGTATTTCCCCGGGTGTTCTTTCAGCAGCTTTGCTTTGTTTACGGCTGCCTCTGAAAATTTTTGTACGTCATCATAAGGCATAGAATAACTCCTTTCTTATGTCCAGTAGGATGGACATATCCCCTCTCTTTTTGTCCGGGGGATGGTCTTTTTTTCCGGAGCAGCTTGCAAATGCTTCGGATTTCGCGCTTTCAACTTTGGCTATTATAGCATTTCCCGGAAAGATTCGCAATGAAGGAGGAAGAAAAAAGTATATTTCCACAGAAATGTCAGAAAATAAGGGGTGAAACGACAGATTGTATGATGAACTCAGAGGGATTGAAACAAGGATTGAAAGCTTTTTTAACCGAGTTAGCCACTTGCTCAAAGACAGGACTTCCAGAAAATATGATAGATATCATATTTCTGGAAGTTTTATTGTAAAATAATGTAACGTACTTAATAGGAGAACAGTTCGAGTATATGTATCGGCTGTTCTTTTTTTTGCTTTTGAACGTTAAAATGTTAATCTTTTTCTTGCGTATAGTAGAACACTAAAGTATAATAAAATCAGTTTTTTGCATAAGATTAAAGCTATAATAAGGAAATTGGCAAACCAGATGAAAGTCTGGGACGCAAAGCTACAGGGCCTGTAAAATGGCAGCCAGTTGCATAAAATGAGGTGCACTGTCTGTCTGACGGTGCTTTTTTACGGTGTTATTTCACAGACGTAACAATAATGATTTTATCAGGAAAAAATGAGGAAAATAAAAGTATGAAAAAGGCAAAACGTTGTCTGACAGCAGTGGTGTCAGGTGTACTTGCAGCATCTGCTGTCTTGTCTGGATGTGGACAGTCAAAGAAAGAAGTATCTATAAATGATGATCATCTTACCGTTTATCTGTGGGAAAATCGTTTGATGAAAAATATTGCATCCTATATCCATGAACAGTTTCCAGATCAGGATATTGAATTTATTATAGGTAACAATGATACCGATTTATACAGTTATTTTAAAGAACATGATGAATTACCGGATATTATAACAGTACGTCGATTTTCTGGAACAGATGCACAGGACTTACAGCCTTATCTTATGGATTTTGCTTCTTATGATGTTGTTTCCAAGTATTATTCTTATGCGGTGCAATATTATAAGAATGAGGAGGATGAAATCCAGTGGCTGCCAATCTGTGGTATTCCGCAGACGATCATTGCCAACAAAACACTGTTTGATCAGTATGGCGTAAAGATTCCAGAAAATTATGAGGAATATGTACAGGCCTGTCAGCAGTTTTATGATAATGGCATAAAACCGTATTCCATGGATCTTGGGGAAGACTGGTCTAATAATGAAATCATCCAGGCGGCGGCAATCGGTGAGTTTACAAGCCTGGATGGTATTGAATGGCGAAACGGTGCAGAGACTGCAGCGGATGAAGTGAAGTTTGATGATACATTATGGAAACGTATTTTTTCAGAAACCAGTCAGTTTCTTAAGGACTCGCACTTTGGTAAAGAAGATATCAATATTGACGTCAATACAGGAATCCAGATGTTTGTCGAGGGAAAATCAGCAATGTTTCATGGACATCCGACGGTTATGCAGCAGCTGCAGAAACAGATGGATGCGGAGCTGACCCGTATTCCTTACTTTTCACAGACATCGGATGAATCCTATGTGTACATGACTCCGTCCTTAAACATTGCATTTAACAAAAACCTGGAAAAAGACCGGGAGAAACTGGATACTGCGCTGGATGTGCTGGATTGTATGATTTCAGAAGAGGGGCAAAAGCTGATTGCGGATGGAAGCGGTGTTATTTCATTGAATACAGATGTTCCAACCATGATGCAGGATGTGCCTGGACTGGAAGAGGAAATTAATCATAATGCTGTTTATATCCGATATTCCGCCCAAAAATCATTTGATGCAAGTCTTGAGGCTGTTCACGGATTACTGTCAGGGGAAATGGATGAAACACAGGCTTATGATACTTTTCGCAGTGTAATGAATCGTAAAGATCCAGAAGAAAAAGCAATGATGAATTTTGAAAATGAATATTCCATTTCACTGAACGATAGAAATGGCCGTGATGCAGCATCTTCCATTTTAACTACGATCAGAGAAGAAAATGATGCACAGCTGGCTCTGGCACCATATTATTATTTTACTTCTTCTATGTACAAAGGAGAATGCACCAATAGCCGGGTTGGCATGATGACAGCGAAGAGTTCAGATACAACATTATATTTTG
>UMFX01035535.1_pt1 | contig 31796 bp, 26 predicted proteins | sample 1965131 | NCBI WGS metagenome assembly UMFX01 (sample SAMEA4836058, study PRJEB28245) | human gut metagenome | biome: gut microbiome; material: fecal sample | place: Denmark | collected 2008 | reverse complement strand
GGGAGCCAGTCTCGTTTTACAAATCTGTTTTGCTCACCTCATGCACTGAACATTCACTTTTTTTCAAGTGAATCTTGTGAACAAGATAGATTTTGCGAACCATTCACTGCATACTCTAAGCCCCTAGTCCTCAAGGAAGGAGCGCGCCGTGCTGTCCAGCTCATCGAATTGTTCCATAAGCTCAAGAAAAGCGGGGAATGCGATTCCCGCATCAGCCAGGCTATGCCGGAACGCATCCGCCTCCTGTCTGGCCTTTTCTTCGGCCCGCATTTTCATCGCTTGATGGAGCTCATCATATTCTCTCCGCAGGGCCTTCAGGTCCACACGTCCTGCGGCGACATCCTGGCAGAATTTCTTGGCGCCTTCCAGAGTGAACTTCTGACGGTTCTGTGTGGAAATATTTTGGCTGGGATTTTTCAGATCGCGGATTGATACGGCATAGGTGAGTGTATCCTTATCGCAATGTCTCAAGTAAATCTGATAGAGGATATTGTTTTGTCGGCCTTCCAGAAAATGGCGTCCGATATGCCGAAATTTGATTTCTTTTTCTTTCATATTCGTTTGCTCCCTGTGTGATTTTAGGCATCTCCTGTGAATTGGTAATTAGGGGCGGAGGACCGCTGACAGTCCTCGGCCCAGATGATTTATGCGCTCTCCCCAGCCATACGGAAAAACTCGTTGGGGGAGAGGATCTTGATCCCCAGCTGACGTGCTTTATCCAGCTTGCTCCCGGCGTTTTCTCCGCAGATCAGATAGTCCGTTCTGCTGCTTACCGAACTGCCCGCATGGGCGCCCAGAGATTCAATTTTGGCGTTGATCTCCTCCCGGGTGTACGGCTCTACCTTTCCAGTGACAACAACGGTGAGGCCGGTAAAGGGAGTGCTCTTGCTGCTGTTCCCGGCCGCAGGCGGCTGATAGGCCATAATATGGACGAACCGGCGCAGCTCAGACCATAGTACCCAGTTTTCTTCCTGCCGGAACCAGTGATAGATATTGGCGTGCATTGTCGGCCCAATGTCGGGCAACTGGGTAAAATCGAACCGACTTAGTACAGCCGCCTCAAATTTTTCCAGGCTGCCTTGGAACTGCTGGCAAAGGGCCCGGCTGGCTGTGCTTCCGATCATGGGAATGTCCATAGAGATCAGATACCGGTCAAAGGTGGTCATCCGGCTGTGCTGGATAGCATCCCAGATATTCTGCCAGGATTTTTCGCCAAGGCCCTCCATCTGAGTGATTTCAGCGCGGTGCTGATCCAGCCGGTAGAGATCCATATAGCTGTGGAGCCAGCCTTTTCCGATGAACTTCTCCAGCGCGCTTTCCGACAGGCCCACCATATTCATGGCTTTCTGACCGGTGAAGTGGACAAACTTCCGCAGATGCCGGGTATCACAGCCGGTGTTATCACAGAAGACCACACGGGTGCCGCCCTCTGTCTGATGGATGCGGGTTGGCTGACCACAGCATGGACATTGGCGGGGAACTACGGCATCCAATGCGAACTTGCCGCGGTCCAGGTTTTCCTCTATGTGGGGGATGATCTGGTTCCGCTTGCTCACCATGATACGGCTTCCCGGCACCAGTTCCAGGCCTTCAATAAAAGAGAGGTTGTGCAGACTGGCCCGGGACACTTGGCAGCCATCAATTTCCACGGGGTCAAATACGGCCACCGGAGCGATCTCGCCGGTGCGGGTAGGCGTCCATTCGATCTCACAAAGCGTTGTTTCATAGAGATCGTCCGCAAATTTGAGGGCCAGGCCATCTTTGTAATGATGACCTGTACGTCCACACGATTTTGCGTAAGCGACATCATTGTAGGTGAGCACAATTCCGTCAATGGGAATATCCTGCGCAGTGGCGAAATTCTGCAAATGTTTTATTGCAGCGGACACATCTTCCAGTTTCAACGGCTGTTGGCTTGCAAGATACTTGCAGAGCGTGAAGCCGAGCTGCTCTACACAGCGCAGGCGCTGGCCTTTGTATGGATACTGCTCAAACCCTTCCAGAACATTGAATGCCTGGAAGCAGACCCGCCGTTCCTTGCAGGCGGCGGCATCCAGCAGGCGGACAGAGCCGGCGGCCAAGTTACGACCATTTTTATAGGGCTTTCCGGTGCTATCCAGCAGGCTAACTTTCAGGGCCTCGAAATCACTGGGATGGATAAAAGCCTCTCCAGTGACTACCAGACGGTTCTGATAGGGGATCGTCTGCGGGATGCCGCTGATCCCCCTGGCATTATGGGTAATGTCCTCGCCTACTTCACCATCTCCGCGGGTGGCCGCCTCAATTAGTTTTCCGCCCTCATAGGTCAGCTTGACCGTCAAGCCGTCCAGCTTCAGCATCAGCAAAATCAGCTGTCCGTTGATGAAGTTGTAGAGTTCTGAAATGCTTTTGGTCTTATCCAGGGAAAGCAGGGGAATTGGATGCGGGGTTTTCTTCAACTCGCTGACGACTGAATAGCCTACCGTCTGTGTGGGCGAGTTTGCCATACAGATCCCGGTTTCCCGCTCCAAGCGGGCAAGCTCATCGAAAAGGCTGTCGTAGACCTCGTCTGTGACAGAGGGTGCGTTGAGGTTATAGTATTCGTGGCGGTATCGGTTGAGCTGGTCGGTCAATTCCGCTACCCGCTGTTGCTTTGTCTTTTCCATAAATCGTACACTCCTATCTTATCAAATCTCTATCCGGTGTATCAGGGAATGAAAAGATAAGGGCTGGCAGCCAAAACTCAAGGTTTAGTCTGTCAGCCCTTTTGCCAACTTACCGCGTACTCGGCGGATCACATATCCGTAGCGGCATTCGTTTCTACGTATAGGGGCCGCTGCCAATGCAGTTCATGAAGGTTCACCTGCCTGTTCTGACGGCCTGGAATTGACAGCCGTTCTTGCAGATTGAATTCTATCTCGGATCACATGGAGCTGAGCAACGATCTCCTGCTGAGACGCACAGCGGATAATGTCATTCGATTTACCTGTGCTGATCCTTCTGGAGGCTATATGAAACGAATCGGCGTGCCTATAGCCGCCGTCGATACAGATCCAGAACCGTGTGTCCAGTGCTGCGCTTTCCGCAACAATATTCATTTTGTGAAACCTGCTTATGCCTCCCGCTTGGCAAAAATCATCAAAGCCTGTTTCATAAATTGCTTTTCTGATTTTCAAATATTGTCCTCCATACTTTGTCATGCTCATTTGTCATTCTCCTCAAAGTGGGCCACTGTGAAGTCATATTCTCGCAGCGTTTCGTCATTGCGCAGATTTTCTTCATACTGGCAGAGAGCTTCATAGTCCTCGTAGTCCTTGTCGATGCTGATGAACTCCACTTCTACCTGTCTGCTCGCCAGCACACTTGATGCGATGCCGTCCATGATAACGACCTTGACAGTCACACACGGTTCAACTTTGGCAGAAGGGAGCACGTTGTCTGCGCCGTTAGCCTCGGGGCCCTGGGCTCTTTCTTCTGCAAAAGCTGCGTTCTCGTCATAATATTCCTGTAGATCTTCGCAGTCCAGACAGATCGCGCTGCCATCCTGCTCTTCATGGTAGAAGCAGTTGGCGTCGCCGCAGATACATACTCGCGTTTCAGCGGGCAGATCGTTTGTGAGTACACGAAGATCGCCGACAGTGAGAAATGCTTTCCGTTTATTGATATCAAACATTTTATTTTCTCCCAATTAAAACCGTAATCTGATGTCCTAGCTGTGTGTCCATTCCGCGCTGCCAGAACTGTTGTGGGCTGAAAAGTAGGCTTCATCCTCCAAATCAGACTATCCTTGCCCCACCTTTTCTCTGGATAAGTACAGCGGTATCTATTCTCCGTGAGAAAGATCTGCGTCAGCCCGGATAGGCGGGTCTGTTCCCATGAGGAACCGCTCATATACCGCGAGGAAATCTTCGCGGTAATGGGCATTCTGATAAATAACATTCCAGTCCCCGTGAAATACCGGGCCCAATTCCCCGCTGCCGCTGGGAAGTTCATCCAGCTCGATTTCTTCTTCTGTTGAAATTTGGAGAAGCTTTACGCACACATATCCCTCTCGATATAGGGAATAGATGCTGTAAAGAAGGGCCATGCCATTTTCAAACTCCGGAACATACTGGCGTATATTGACCCGCACAGGGATTTCTCCGCGAGCCCTTGCGTAGTTCAGTGCGACAGCGTACAGTTCGTCCAAAATAGCGGGAAGGTTCTGGTTATCCGCAGCATAGAAGCGGATGAAAGGATATTCCTCCCCCATGAGGTCTCGCGTCTGTTCCGCGACAAGAGATATAAAGTAGTCCATATCCGGTTCTCATCTCCCAAAATGTCTATACTGACAACGGCCTTGCCTGCCGGAGACAGAAGCTGGCGCATCACGCTGCCAGCAGTTTCTCATTGAGCCGAACGGTACAGATCATTCCCGTGTCGCTCCTGCCATCCGCTGTAATGACGATAGGAGTCAAAGAGGTATTCACCTTCATCGTCACCAGAGGCTCGTCCTTGAACTGCTTTATGGCGTCTATCATATAATGTAGATTAAACGCAAAGGTAATATTGTTTTCTCCGACGATCTCCACAGTAGTTCGGTATTTTCCAATCATGCCGGGCATGACCATCGTTCCGGCATGGAAGCATACATAGGGGCGGGCCAATTTAGAGGAGAACCGTTTTAGGTAGTTCAGTTCCCGCAGAAATGCTTTCGGGACTACTGAAAACTTCTCTTGGAATTTTTGAGGAATTGCCTTTTCGACGTGGAAGACATCATCACCTGGGATGCGAAAACCAATGGCCATATCTCCGTGCCTGATCTCCCCTCTGTACTTGCTCAGGGAGATCGATACCTCCTCATCTCCAAATATCTTCAGATAAGAAAGCGCATCACCATATACTATAAAAGGCCGTGGGAACGAGTAATGCTCATCCGTATCGCAGGCAAGCCGCATTCCATCCAATGCGTAAACCTGATGGCCTGCCAACTGTACGCCGGAAGCGGATGGGCGGCAGTTGCCGTTGGACTTTGGCGCCGCGTAGCTGACCCGTTCCACACGTTTTAGAAGTGCATCGGCATTGATAGAAAATGTAGTTTCTGCTTCAATGGGGGTGTAATCCTGATGATCCCCCGGTTCCAGCGCTTCAAACTCCATGATTCTGTTTCCGCAGCGCATACACAGATTCAATGACCTGTTGTCGCCCTCGCCGGTGTCACTCACTTCCAGGGTCAATTCACCGTTAAAAAGCTGGCAGGCTTTGGCGATTTCCTTCGTTCGCTTGAACACGAACGCAAGATCGTCTCCCTGAGCGGGGATCTCCTTGACTAGCCAGGTATTGAGGTCGGTACCAGTCAGAACACAGCGGTTTTCCCGGCAGCGGACCAGCACCTCAGAAAAGGTATGTAGCGCAGGGTCTCCCATATGCCGCAGCACACTGCTGACCTGCGATAACGCCTCCGAAAAGTCCTTTGCATCTGTTGTAATTTTGCCTGTCATTCTTGTCACCTCTTATTTGCGTATTTGCCGAAATTTAATTCATGGATGATGTGCTGGATGAAACAGTCATCGTCCCAGGAGATACACAGCGTATTTTGACCCATGTGGATCGAGATAAGACCTCCGTGGATCTCCAACAGCACATCTGAGCGCTGGGCACAGACAATAGCCAGATTTCCGAGTTGCTTCATAGCTGACCTCCTTATTTGGGGGAGCGGGATATGAGGAGTTCATATCCCGCTCCTGAATGTTTTATAGCCGTAGCATGGCTGTATCTACTTGATTTTTATAAAGGCCTGTGCATCGGGATATTTTCCTTTCGGATTCACGCAGAGCAGCTGGTGAAACAGGACTGCGATTTCTTCCATGCCGGTACCCGCATCACGCTGCAATTTGGGACTCCCAATCCACACCGGCTTCTTCCATCGCTTCAACAGACACAACGGTGCCCCGCAGATCAAAGGGGGCATAAGTGAAGCCGTACAGGCTCCGTGCGCTTTTACAGTTGAGCAGTTCATATTTGAGCTGTGCGAAGATGTGCTGGCGCAGGACGCCCTTTTCAGGGTCGTACCCGGCAACAGCCCGAATGAGGCGCAGGGCCAGCGCCTGATAGACGTCGTCCCGGTCCAGACTGGCGGCCCTTATCAGAGCGTAGTTTTGGCGGATCACACTGTCAATGCACCAGAGATAATCTTCTACAATCGCATTGCGCTCGGAAACCTGATATTCGTTTTTCATAGTGGCAAATCGCCATCCTTTCTTTGCCTGTGGAGCAGTCCGTGCTCCCCTGTTTTATCTCCAAAGCAGGCGCCGCTGGGCTGTGTCCAACGTCACGCGGCGCGGTTTGTCTCCAGAAGGTCAGCGGTCAGGACATCCACCAGACGCTGGCCCTGGAGTTCTCCAACATGGATACGCACATCCTTTTCTCTGAGCAGCTCAAATTCCTGTTCCCGGAGGACGCGGCTGGTTGCGGCCAGCTGGCGGTCTTCCGTGGTGAGGCGTTTGGCAATGACCTTTTGCCAATGCTTTAAAAACTGGGTCGCCTGCTCAATATCCGCTTCCTGCCGGTCAAACTTTGTCCGCTTCTGCCTGATTGTCCCGTCTGGTTCGACTTCCAGGGTATAATAAGGGATATGCGGGGCGTCCGCCTTTCGCAGAAAAAGCAGGTATGTTTCATGCCGGGAGATGCGGTCCCAGTAGATATCGTTCTGACTGCGGGCAACACAGTGATGGAGCACTCTCCCTTCGGCCAGGATATCAGCCACGCCTTGGGGGACTACGATTTGATACTTTTTGTTTCCATACGCATACTTCTCCTGAAGGGATTGACAGATATGATCCACATCCGGAAATGCCTTCTGAATCTCCACAGCAGGCTCTTTGCAGGCTTCCTGTGTGGTGCGCAGCATCAGTTCGTCATGCCGAAGGCGCAGTTTTTTGACCCGGTACACGATCTCATCATTGGTGTCGATGCCCAAACCGGATGCCATGGACAAATAATCCTGCCAGGTGGACAGGACTTGACGCACATCTTCTCCGCTTTCAGCCGCCTGCCGTTTCAGGTAATTGCAGATCTGCACCGGATTCATCCGATCCAGAATAAACTTCAGGGAATCCGGGGATATTTCTTCCTCCACGAGCCACTGGATCACCGAATCGTGAATCAGCCGGCCGGAAGATTTTTCCCATTGGAGCCATATCAAGGCTCGGTATCCACCATTCCACTGGCGGAGACGTTTTATCCGCTGCGTATCTATTCCTAAAGACTTGGCAAGACTGGGAGCTTCGGGGTTCTTCACGCTCTCGCTCGCCCATATGTCTCTGCGGATGATATCCTCAGTGAGCTGTGGGAGCCGGGCTTTCGCAATCCGCTCCAAAATCGGATGCCTTTTCAGCTGATATAGGAAATCCATCGGATTGCCAGTTATGTGATTGGCGTGGAGCCACTCTACCAGTCCAGTTGCCTTCAAAATGCCCTTTTGTAAGGAGGGAAGCGTTTTGCCGTACACGCGGCCGGGCTTGTCCCCTCTGAGGTAGTAGGCATATCCGGGGGTAAAGCTATAGAAAGATCTGGGCGGCAGTCCGGCAATCCATCGGTCGCCGCGGTGCTTGAAATCGCCCCAATAGTAGTGGCGGTCACACATAGCGGGGTCATACAGATGACGCAGATGTTCCGTGCAGCGCACTTCCGGTTTCTGATAATTCTCCTTGTAATAAGCGCGGTATGCCCAGAACTCACGGATCACCAAGCCGTCAGGCCGCCGCTGCATCAGATATACACAGGTATTCTCGGTGTAAAAATGATGCGGAAGACGGCCAATCGACTTGAATGTGACCTTGTGGCGGCAGCGAGGGCAAGTACCACTTTTCCCGTGGAGAGGCTTTTCCAGGAGCGGCACCTCCTGTTCGCAGTAGGAACAGTAACCGGTTTTAGCCCCGCCCTTTTTGTAGTCGTAGAATATGAACTGCTCTGGAATACCAACCTTATCGACCCAGCGATCCCAGTCCTTGGGGAGCGCCGGGGTGAGAGCCATATCCTGGTCCCACTTGTCCGTTGTCCTCTGATCGCGGCGGATCAGGGCTTCTGTGCGGGCTGCGTGCTGATAGGCCACAATTCTATCGAAACTTCCACTGGAGCAGCCGAGAGCTGTTTTGACCTTTTTTTGGTCAGCATGGGACAGCCATACCTCCGCTGCGCGTGATGTACTGTTACATGTCGGTACATCCAAATTGTCCAGCATGGTGCTCCGCCACTTGTTGACCGTATAGTCGTAGGTTAAGAATCTTTTGGTCTTTACTTCTATGAAGGTTTCATAGGCCGGCCGTCGTGCGCCCAGCCGCATACTGTCCGGGAGATAGATTGCGACCCTCAAAATGTTGCCCTCTATTTTGCAACGCAGAAACAGCCTATACTTTCGGGATGTGACTGTATAGGTTGATCCCCAGTGCGTTGAGATCGTATGCTTTTGCGGAGCGTCCTGCGCGGCCAGCTTCATCATCTGATTGGTGGCCATCAGCATCGGCATCTGCAAAAGTGACTTTTTTACCATGACTATGCGCCTTTCCTTTCTTTCCAATCAATGTCATACCAGGTATTGGCCCGGATTTTTCTGCCGTCTACATAGGTGAGTGCGATTTGGATGATTTTTCCGCTGTCCGGATCGTCTTTCGCAAAAGCGAGGATACTCCCTTTTGCCCCACAGGCTACCGGGTCAGTGCCCCGCACAACGCAGTAGCCGGATGAGGCGGTTCCGCGGTCCTTTTGGACATGACTGCTCCAGTTACGGTTGGGGTGATCCACCATATAGGCCAGTCCATGCAGGAAAAATTCCTGGATCGTCAGCTTTTTGATGATAGTAAGCTCCGTACAGGAGATTTTCGAGTCAACTTGATCCTCATCCATATCCCCGCCCGGAATGACCAGACAATAGTCGGAGGAGTTGATATTGCCGTAGTAGGACAGACAATCCAGAGGATTTTCCGCGCAGTGGAAGCCGTTTTGACCGCAGTTCGCCGCTTCGGTCACGTTTTTTCCCATGGAAAACTGATACTCCAAGCACTTGAGTCCACGATGGAATCCCTTATATGCAAACATCGCTTACCCAGCCTTTCCCAGCGTATCAAAGCCGCCCAGAGTGATTTGACCGCTCTCCGGCTTCGGCTTGCTGGAGTCCTTTCCTTTTGGCGGATTTGTCCCAGCGGATCCCTTGTCTGCGCTCTTTGCTGCCGTTGTCTTGGCAGGCTTGCTCTTTTTCACATAGGGGCGGGGGACGAATTTTTCCTCCTGCTCCTGGTCCTCTTTGGCGTCAGGGGCCCGGAAATATTCTTCCGCCCAGTTGTAGCACAGGTCATCCGGAATATCACAGCCATACGCAGTCGCATCTGGACCAGGCTTGAAGCCGCTTGCCTTCAGTTCGTCCTGAATATAGTCATACGCTTTTCGGTTGATATACTGAAAACAGTGAACCATGCTTTTGCGGGGATGGAGGATCAACCGTGCAAAAGCAGTGTCCTCCAGGCATTTAGTCTGGATGTACTCCGATACGCACTCCTTCATGTTGCGCCGGGTCAGTTTTTCCGTGCCGGTGCGGACTTGCGTAACGGCGGCTTTCAAAGCCTCCTGCTCACTCATTTCCATTGCGGCCTGAATAGCCTCCTGTTCCGCCTGTTTCTTCGCCTTATGCTTGTCCTCCCACTCCGCTTTCCGCTTAGCCTCTGCCTCTTCATGGGCCTTGCGGGCCGCATCTTCGTTCTCTTCCTCCTCCGTTTTGGTGGCTTTGGGCGCCTCGGCATCCTGTGCCGGCGGCGTGCTCTTTTCCACCGACTGGGGCGGTGTTTCCGCATTTGACGCTCCGCCTGATACAGTCTGTGGAGGGATGAAATCGCCTTCACCAAATGCGGACAGTGCATCACCAGAAATGACTGCTTCCCCGCCTTTACCGCTTGGGGATTCATTCATTTCGCAGGCCTCCTTATCGTATGCCAACTCTGAATAGTAGCCCATGACATGCTCCTTTCGTGTTCAAGAAATTGCAGAAGGACGCCGTGCGCTGTTAAAAGCACATGGCGTCCTTCTTTCAAAAAATACTTATATCTGGTAAATCAGTGTACTGAACGGGTCAAAACAATAACATTTGATCCCCGGATATGAAGCTGCCTTTCTTTGGATTGCCTGCTGGAGTGCGGTTGCTTCCTCTAAAGCAGACTCCCCCCATTCGTTGCAGGCCAACGCAGTAAAATAGTGGGCCTCCGGCCGGTACCGCACATCAGCGCCCAGGCGCTTACAGGCGGCGGACAAATCGTTCAGGAAGGATGCCTCAATCGTTGTCGGCATCGTCGCACCCCGGATTCAGTCTGCCCAGCACGGTTTTTGTCTCGCAAAAGTCATCGCAATCCATACAGTATGTGCCGGAGACCCGATAGGGAACATCATCTTGACTGATCTGCGGGCTTTCTGTATTTACAGGATCATAGAGCCGCGGGGCTGCACAATCTGTCCGAAATTCGAGATGATAGAGCCTGTGTCCGCCGCAGCGGCGGCATACCTTGTGACTGGGATAGCTGTTCTGCTTGGGGAATACTTCCATGCGCTGAAACTCGTCGGCCTGCGCTTCCAGCTTCTTGTTCAGTGCGTTGACGAAAGAGATATAGGCATCTTCATGCTGTTCACCGCCAAATGAGACTGTCCATGAAATGTCCTGCCCGTGTTCCCGACGGATAACCACCTCCGCCAGGTGAGGTATGCCGTTCGACGGCGAGTTGATATGAAACCGGGGTACCATGATATCCCCGGACAATTCATTCAATTCCTTCAGAAGCCGTTCACCGTCGATGGCGGAAGATTTCGAGCACTTCTTTACCAATGCCGGAGAGAATTTAACCGGCACGAATTCTGCGGTGTCCCGGTAGAAATAATGTCTTCTGCCTTCTCCGTACAGCTCTAACACGTCAGATGGCGCTATGCTGTGGCCGGGATAATCCGCAGGCAGACGGTCCTGGAACCGTTGCAAGATCCGTGTCAGAATATACTCGGCCGTCTGGCTTATGGGAACGAAGATGGAGCCCTCATAGACCAGGTGATAATCCGAGGCGGGCGGCTGTTCATAGCCGGCCTTTTGCAGCGCCTTGATTCCGCCAAAGGCAAAGGGGCAGGTCTTTCCATCATCCAATGCCAGTTGATAGATGCGAAATCTCTGTGAGCGGCGCTGGGCATTCAGACTGTTCTGAAGATTCGCTCCGCTGCGGACATAAGCTGCATATTCCTGATCCGTCAGGCCCAGGAAAACGGGAAGCGTGGCTGAGATATCTTCCTGTTCATGCCACTGCTGAACATAGACGTCAATATCGCTGAATGCACACAAGCCATTTAAATACTTCTCCTTAAAGGTCATCGCTGATTTCTCCCTTTCCATAGTCTTTTTTTGCCGCAGAGCCAGCAGCCAGTCATCGATTCCCTTATAATTGGGGTTCCACGTAAGCCGCCGGCAATCAAGGCCATGTTTTTTTGCCAATGCCGCGATTTTAGAACTTCCTGCGTCCACCGCGGTGTTGCAGAACTTGTCCATATCCTCAGCCTCAATGATGACCTCAGTCCCGTTCCTTTTCAGGAAAGCGAACAGACCATCCAGCTTTGCCACATTGTTTGCACCGATAATTGCCGCAAAAGTGCGGCCGGTCAGAGCATGAGCAATGTCTGCTTTGAGACATCCCTCCGTCACATAGACGACACGGGAGCATGGATTGCCTACAAAATGGAGCGGACTCCCTGAAGTAATTCCCATTGGCTTGCCGGAGGAGGATAATGTGAGATATTTGGTTCCCTCTTTTTCCGGCGGGGTATTTTCGTCTTTGATAGGATGGTCCAGGCGGACCTGCATACCGCAGATCAGCCCGTCAGCTCCTGTGATTGGGATGATAATTCCGGAGGTGCGCCGGTAAAACTTTACCGTCCACTTTCCGTAGTCATTGAGATAGAAGCCGGGGACTCCCTGCACCGTATATCCGGCCCGGATCAGACGCTCCGTAAGGAGCCTGCACAGGGAAGGCGGCGGCGTACTGCGCAGCTTGAATTCTTCAATCTGAGCATCGGAGAGGCCCCGAACCTCGTGAAGATGTTTTCTGTGGGCGTCGGTCAGTGACAGCATTGACAGGAGCGCGGAAAATGTACAGTTCAATTCCTGTGGGGATACCGCTGCAGCCCCTTTTACTTCCGGCCCCTTTTCTTTTGGCGTAATGGGATAGTTCGTTTCAAATCCTTCTACGGCAAGCACATCACAGATATCGTGATATGCCTGGGACTTGTCAACCCCATTCAGCACCGCGTAAAGACTCAGCATCCCGCCGCCTCTTCCGCAGTAGTTGCAACGCCAAGTGTCTTTTTCAAGATTGAGGTTCATCTTGCCCCTGCGGTCGCCGCAGAAGGGACAATCCACATAGACCTGATCCGGCAGTCTCCTTCGGACATTCAGTCGGAGGATGTCGGCCACGTCCAGAACGCCGAATGGAAAGTCGTGTTTTTTCTGATAGCGCACTCCGGCACCTCCCTTGAAAAAGTCGCTTTACTTCAAGACAAGCATCAGCTTGCATTGGCTTTGGGGGCCGCATCTATCAGGATGAGAGCGCCGGCCTTGATGACATTGCCGCATTCGTCATCCAAATAAGCGTAAAATTTCAAGCTTGAAGGCCGCTCCTCCGCAATCTGTGCCAGCGTCCAGCCGATGTTGATTCCTGTGGAAACCACCAGCTTTCCAGCCTCCTCCGGAGTCATCCGGGCACAGATATCCTCCACAGTCATGTCATTTGCATATTTGAGCTGAACCTGCTCCTCCAAATGGCTGTCTGCCGACTTATCCGTGACGCCCACATGATCCGCCTGGGATGCGTTATCCCCTGATGCGGCGTCTTCGACCGTGGACGAAGCATCGGGATGGGCATCGGGCTTATCTCCCTGCCCGTCAAGCGTGCGAAGAACTCCCAGGGCCGCAGTAATGCCTCCGGCGTCCTGTGGGGGGGCAGATTCGGAGTCTTTGTGTTCAACATCTGCATCTCCGGCTTGGTGCTCGACCGCTCCATGGTCACCCGCACTCGCCTCGCAGGACTCCTGCGTCTGCGGTGTGTTTTCCGGCGGATGGAAAGGAGGAGGTGTCTGTGTTCCCGCTTGGGGCGGGATAACCTGTGGAGCGGGATTGGGGGTGGCTGCGGGCGTCGGCTCAACGACTGCGCAATCCACCTCGCAGAGCTGAATTCCAAATCCGGCATCGTCCAAAGCAGTGTCCAAAGCCGCTTCCTGGGCAGCCTTTACAAAATCTCCATCCGCTATATCTTCCTTGGATCTGGTGACGGTGAACGCCGAGATGGGACGTTCATCGTTGCGGTCTAGGTAGACTGCGGCCTCATAGGTTGCCGTCTGATCCGTGACGCGGATTGGACGGTAGTTCATGCTCCCGTTGGGGAATGCCAGGCGAAACCAGAGTTTCTTGTAGCGAAGCTGCATCTGCATCCGGACTTCTCCCGTTTCCGGGTCGGCCCCACGCTGCAGAAACTTCTTCGGATTGAAATTAACCACCTCCCGAAGATGGGCCGCTGCCGGGACCGCGTTGATCAGCATGACTTTGTTATTCTCCATGATTGGCAAACTCCTTTCATAAATAAAACAAGAGATGCCGGTGTCTTTTTTTACACACGCATCTCAAAATCAACTGGCATTTTTCAATTTCTCATCGGCCACCGTCGTACACGGTACAGGCCTGTGCGTCACTGCTTTATGGTAAAGCTGGATACGCTGTCCCAGGTTGGTATTGCGCTTTCCCTTGCCGTTTTTCTTGATTGCCATATAGAGCGCCTTTTTTTCACCAATCAGCAGGACACGCCGTTTGGCACGGGTAATTGCCGTATAAATGAGGTTTTTTGACAGCAGTATTCTGTGAGCCGCCATCAAAGGGATGATAACAATATCGTATTATAGGAATAGGTAAGGCTTTGAAATGATCTCTGCCTTTTCCCCTCCTTCACACCGGACATGAGACTTTCACCTCATCCGGCGTTCCATCACTGTATTTAATATCACTTTCACATCATAAATCAGAACTTGGAGTCAATTTCTTAGCGATTAGGCCCTAATTTCCTCAAGGCCGATTTCTTTTCTAAACTTGTTCAACTTACTGAGTTGCTGTTTATTGAGGCGCAGAATTTCCATGTACTTCTTGATAGTGCCCTCCGACCTTGCATGGATTAACCTATGGACATCACCTAATACAAGGACAAGGTTCTTATAGTTGTCGCCGCCCCCTTGACTTCGTGGGGTTCTATGATGGCAGTGAATTTCGGAAATATCCAGAAACTCATAGCCTGTTACGGCGCATTTTCCCCATTGTCCAGAGAACAGAGACACCCTATTGTCGTTATACTCAATTGACTGTTCCGCTACAGGATTCGCTGCAAGCCTTCTGATAAGGTAGGCATTGGGGAAGGCCAGATTTTCATGACGAAATGCCCGACCCTCCGGCGTATAGATGTTAAGTTTCTTCGCTTTTCCACGGGTTTTCCGATGCCGACAATATGATATTGGCAGTATCGTCCTTCCTTGAATTTCAAAAATTCTTTTACACCCATTATACCGTTCCCAGTCACCGGAACCTCTTTGGACTTGCCCACGTTTCAGGTTGAGCCGATTATAGAGCGTCCTATAAGTTGCATCATGGATTTCTACACAGTCTGTAGTTATGTCTGTTGCCATTTGGTAATAGTTGTGGACTCCTCGAACGAGTGAGTTATAGTCTGCTATTGCTTTTATAAGGAGATTCTTATTGCATGTGGCTTTCTGAATTTCCTTTACCTGTTCCCGTATTGCTTTTTTGGTGCGGTCTATGGCCTTATCGCACATGTGGGACACAACGACTTTTTTGCCGCCTTTGGTTTTTGTCCTGATTTTTATTCCAAGAAATTCTCCGTAACCTTTGGTAAGGTCAATCACTCTCGTTTTTTCATCCGACACATCCAAATGCAGGCGGCTCTTCAGCCACTTTTTGGCCCCGTGCATGACCTTCATGGCATCTGTTCTGTTGGAACACATGACCCTTATATCATCAGCATACCGTATCACATGGAGTTCCTTGAGATCTGTTTTTCGCATCTCACGAAACGCGCTTCCTTTGCTTGGCGTTCCATTTTTTGCAATTCCACCTTTAAGCCGATAGACCAGAGGAAATTCTCCCCATTGGCTCTCCATGTGCCAGTCAAATTCATTCAGCACAATATTCGCCAAAAGCGGCGAAATAATTCCGCCCTGCGGCGTTCCTTCTGTCGGGGTGACAATGCTACCGTCCGGCATAAGGATTTTGGCCTGCAAAATCTTTCTGATGATACAAAGAAGCTGTTTATCCCGGATTCCCATTGCCCATATTTGCCTCAAGAGTTTTGCGTGGTTTACATGGTCAAAGAAACCTTTGATGTCGATTTCTACCATGTAATAGAGATGTGACCTGTTTATGTACCGGTAAACCTCATTGATAGCGTTTTCCGCCGACCTTAATGGCCGGAAGCCGAAACTGGCCTCAAAGAATTTCGCTTCACATATCGGTTCCAGTACTTGCAAAATGCATTGCTGAACAAGTCTGTCCCATATACAAGGGATTCCGAGAGGACGAGTTTTCCCGTTCGGTTTTGGAATTTCTTTTCTCCGCACTGTTCTGGGAACATAATTTCTAAGGATATTCCGGATTCTATTGCAGACTTGGTTTGGCTCTAACTTTTCAATGTCTCGAATTGTCAGGCCGTCGGTTCCAGGGGTTTTACTTCCTGTATTCCGCTTGATTGACCTGTACGCCAGAATGATATTTTCGTCTGACGTGATAAGAGACATTAGTCGGTCAAAGCTGTCCCCGTTTAAACTCCTTTGGTACAGTTCATCTTGGATGTCCTGTTGTGCATAGTATTCAGCATATCTCAGCTTGTTGATTTTAGCCTTTTTGCTTTTTCCCTTGTGCTTTTCTTCTGGGGGGATTGCCGCTCCTTTGTTCTTCTCCACTGGTTCATCACCTTCATTTCTTAATGTCGGTGCCTCTTTTGGGCTTACTCAACATCCAATGCAAAATGATGTGTAGTGAATATTGACACAATGACTTGTGGCCATTCCTCCTTCTCCCATTACAGGAGTTATCGACGGTTCGACCACTACTTTTCAGCACCGGTTCAGCAGCTTATATGTTTCGACTGCTTATTTTCAAATGAGAAAACCCGATACCTTTCACCGTTCCCTTAGACTTTATCCTTGCATAGCTTGTTTAGGTTCCTTCTATAAGCCTGTCGGATTTATGTACGCCTGCCGCACATAGGGTATTTCATAGATCGCGATTTTTACTTTACCCCACCGACACCCCCATTGGGGGGAACTCCATGTTTCCATGTTTCGCATGTTTAGACCCGTACATTCAAAGGTTCGTCAGCCGTATTTCAGACATTCTAACCATGCAAGCCTTGTGGACCCCCGGCCTATCATTTCCCATATCCCTATACGGACTTAGGTACTCTTTCAGCCGACTTCACCGAGCTTCACACCATTAGACTTTCGCCTTATATGGCATGTCGGAGTATTAGGGGGGACGCTTCAAGGGGGGTGCCCGGCATCGCCGGCCCTATCATTTCGTCCGCTAAGTCTAAGAGTTCTACTAAGAAAATTTCCTTTACATCATAGACCCTTGATGTTAGAATAAAGCAAATCAGATTACTTTGAAAAGGAAGGAATATTGTTTTGAAGAAAATAATCGCTGGAGGCTTTCTTTCTATAATTGGTTGCCTTTGGGCCTTGCCCATTTTGTTGGTTGCCTCCTTGAATCCCACCTCTTCTTGGCTTACGCCCCCTGGGAGACTTATTACCACTATCCTAGAATCAGGTATGTTGCTATTTCTTATAATTGGCCTCATCCTTTTGATATTGGGTGTTAGTCTGATTGTAATAGGGGCTTTCCATAAGGATGTTAAATAATTGATTTGCTAAGATACCTCTCACGAGGTATCTTTTTTTCTTAGTGCCTAACCTTTTCAGTTAGGAACGATTCGCACCCGATCCCATGCTTTTGTGGATCGTGATCGCGTAAGAAAGCTCCAATTCATCCAGCGCCTCTTTGGAATACTCCGCGAATCTGCCATCATAGTTGACCTCGATTTTGTCCGGCTGTACTGAGCAGACTGTGCCGATGTCCCCGTTAAAGACACCCTCGCCAACCGAAGCGCCTGTCTCGTCATGGAGCTTGATGTGGTAGTTGTTTTTTGTCTGCATCACACGGTCATGCAGACGGAACAGCTTCCCGCCGCACGCGATTTCCGGCGCATCTTCAGAGGGCGGGTTGATGTCCTCGCGGATCGTTTCATTCAGGTTGAGCGCGGACACTGCTCCCTCCGTGCGAAAGGGGCACAGGATCTCCACCTGCTCAATGCCACTCAGATCCGTCTGCTCTCGATAGAGCTTACGGACCCACTCCGCAGCCTCCTCCTGACTTTCCGCCTTGGTAAAGGTGAAATCTTCACCATAGTAAAGGGTTGTTTTCTCCTCATTGATGAATTTGGCGTTGTAGGCAATCCTACTGTCCTTTGCCTGGCGGAAAATCTCGTCCAACACGGTTACCGGGACAATGCCGCAGTCGATCAGCTGCGTGAACACATCTCCGGCACCGACGCTCTCCAGTTGGTCGGCATCGCCGACCAGAAGGACTTTCGTCCCCAGGCGCAGTCGTTTGAACAGCTGGTGTGCAAGCCACATATCCATCATGGATGTTTCGTCTACGATGAGAAAATCGGTATTCAGCGGCTCCTGCTGTCGGGTTCGCCGTTCCTCGTCATCCCCATACAGTCCGAGAAGGCTGTGCAGGGTCTGGGCCTCCGCCACGCCGGTAGTCTCCGCCATACGGCGGCTCGCCTTTCCGGTCGGAGCGGCCAGAGATAGTTTTTTCCCTGGATACAGGTGCCGATATACTTCGATCACCGTTTTCAAAACGGTGGTTTTGCCTGTTCCGGGGCCGCCAGTAATGATCGAGAGATTGTGATGGAAAGCCATTTCTACGCCGTCAAGCTGCTTCCTGGATAGCTTGATGCCAAGTTTGGCCTTAACATCCTCCAAAGCAAGTAAAATGCTTATCGGCTCCGGCTTTTCCAGAAGCAGATCTACGATCCGCTGAGCGGTTTCGCTTTCCTGGAGAAATACGCGGGGCAGATAGATATTGCCCTGGTTGGATACCACTTCGTCACCGACGATCATGGCGGACAGTTCCTGCTCGACCTGATCACGCGGGACGCGCATTTGGGGGAGAGGAACCCGCTCATTCAACAACTGTGAGGATTCCTTCAGGAGCGCATTTCCCTCCAGATACAGATGTCCACCTTTTGAGCGAGCATTTTCCAGAGCATAGAACAGTGCGCCGCGCACTCGCTTTGGGTCTCTCAGATCCCCACCAGACTTTTGCACGATGGCATCCACCCGTTTGAAGCCAAATGTGGGTACCTGACACAGATTATATGGACTCTCCCGCACGAGATCCGCGCAGGTTGGCCCAAGGTACTCATAAATCTTCCGGGCAGAAGTCGGCGTGACATTATATGGAGCCAGTAAAGTCAGCAGATCCCGCATCCGGCGGGTCTGCGTATAGGCATCCTGTATTTCTATAAGGCGCTCCTCTGTAATCCCCCGGATTTCCAGAAGCCGTTTCGGCTGATTTTCCAGGATGTTCAGAGATTCCAGACCAAACCGGCAGACAATGGCATCCGCAGTTTTTTCACCGATTCCTTTCAGAAGTCCGGAGGCAAGATAATTCCGTATCCCGGCAATAGTGGGAGGAACGACCTCATGCCATCGCTCCACTTGGAACTGAAGACCGTATTTTCCGTTTTTCCACTCACCGATCAGTTCCAGTTTTACTGTCTCTGTCTGCGGGATCTCATACCCAACAGCAGTAAATCGGATCAAATGGTCGTGGTAGCGGTAGGGGCTTCGTGCGTCCTCCGGTATGCTGGTATCGTCGGTCTTCATGCGGAGAACAGAGTATTTGGTAGTAGTATTGCAGAATAAGACCTTGTCAAGACTTGCGACAATGCCCACAGGCAGTCACCTCCATTTCTGTTATGCCGCTTGCGCGGCAATTTTTTTGACAGTAAATCTTCTTGTCACTGAACGGACCACGTACTCATTGTAAATATCCGGATGTACCTCCTTCAGCCGTTCCAGCTTGTCTTTCGGAATGCCGGTTGTGTAGCTTGGGAGATAGGACACGGCATAGTCCGCATCCGCACCAGTGTAATTGGCCCGACAGCTGCTTCCCATCTGCTCGATGATGTAGGCCTTGGCCCGGCTCATTTCATTTTCAAGTTTTTTTACTTCTGCGGAAAGCGCAGCCTTCTTTTTCCGCAGATCATAGTAGGAAAGCACCGGAATGGCATTGGATGGGTTCAGCATGACTGGTGGTGCATCCAGATCAGCGGGGCCAAATCTGCGCTTGATGCTCTGAAGGATCAGTTCCCCATCTTTTTCAATATAGGGAGGCGGAACATGGGCCTGGACGCGGTTTGTCCAGAAATCCTCCTCCAGGAAGATGAGTTCCGCTTCATAGGCGGCATCACGGTCGATATGGCGGATAATCGCCTCTTCGGCGGTATTTGTGTAGTAACAGCAGTAGTAGACCCGGTCTATGTTCATCACGGACATATAGTGGCGCCCCTGGACTTCGTAATTTAGAGGTACGATCTCGCAGCCGTTGTACCACCAGTTTTCCTTGCCAAATGGGTTGGTGGTTTTACACTCCAAGATGGCGATTTTCCCATTTGGAAGTTCCACCAAATAGTCCAGATCGGCCAGCATCCAGGGGTACTTTGGATGCTGATACATGAACGGCTTTCGATAGACCTTCAGTCCTGTCCGATAGGAAAAAATTTCAGCAACTAAAGGCTCCAGCAGCGTTCCGGCTTTCTTAGCCACCCAGTTGTCATCATCGTTTGCGGAAACGATTTTAAGCTTGTCATAGTAGAGATCCCGCCCAGTCTGAAACGGTGAGATACCAAGTACAGCAGCTGCATCACTTCCTCCAATGCCGAGCCGACGGTATTCCAGCCAATCCTCACGCGGCAGCCCCTCAGTTTTGACCACGATCTGCGGAGCATATTCCCTGCTTAGTACCATGTCTGTCCCCCTTTTTTACGACGGCAAACTTTTTGGCTTTACCTGTGCAGAACAGTACGTTTTGGGAGCTGGAACGCGCCCACTGTCTGGGACGGACTCCATGTCGCCACTTCTTCTTGAACTTCATGTTGAATTCCACCTTTCTTGATATATCCTCAAAGCCTTCCGGCATTTGGGCAACAAAAAAGCGAGAACGACGATTCAGGCAAAAGCCATACCGCCCGATATTCAATGGGCAGTTGTCATTCTCGCAATAGATGGGGATGTCCCCGATAAATAAAAAAGTCAGCCGTTAAAGGCCCGAAGGGCGCAATAACTCTGCTGACATTTGCGTACAAACCTAACAACGTGCGCAGGTGGAGCTCTCGCTCCACACACAGGCCCGAAAGCCCGTGCCTCAACGGGTGAGGATTTCGCGCAGAAATCAATTACAAAGGAAATATAGCACAATATATAGCGGTTGTCAATACAAAAAAACAATATGTAGATTTTAGGAGGAGGTGTAAAAATTCGTTTAGCCCAACCCTGTTTATTGTATGAATGGATGGGGCCGTATGTTAGGGCCCATTCCGAACCTGTACCTTGACAAAGTACCCTGTGCAAAGGGGAGAATAGGGGCCTGCAGAAGTTATACAGGATTAGCAGATAGTATGCTGCTTGCATACCTGCCAAGGAAGTGTCGCACAGCGGCAGCCTGCAAATACGCGGTCTGGAATGAGAGCGCAGGAAATGGTCTGTGGGGTCACCCATGATTTTTCTATGTTTGGATGGGAGCGGTATCCATATGCGGTACCGCCCCTCATTTTTTTACAATAGCAGCCTGCTTGGGGGCTGAACTGTGTATGTGAAAGGAGTCTGTATGAAAGAAATTCCGATTTGGGAAAAGAGCAATTTGACCCTTGAAGAAGCGGCCGCCTACTCAGGAATTGGGATCAATAAGCTGAGAGAGCTTACGAACAGCAAGGACTGCCGTTTCGTTTTATGGGTCGGAACCAAACGCCTGATCAAGCGTCGGTTATTTGACCGATATATCGAAGAAGAGTTCTCAATTTAAGCACTTTGATAAGATAATGTGTAGGATTATGTAGAAATATACATATTGTTGTTCATCTTTTTAATTGCTTGTGCTATAATAGAAGTGCTTATTAAGCGCTTTTCAAGAAAGGAGCGTTGGTTTTGTCAGAAAAGCGCCGAGATAGCAAAGGCCGGGTTCTAAAAGATGGTGAAAGCCAACGGAAAAACGGCTCCTATATGTATCGTTACACTGACATTCACAAAAAACGGCAATATATCTACGCAAAAACGTTGGAAGAGTTGCGGAAGCAGGAAGAGATAATCAGGAACGATCTGGGCGATGGGATTGACTATTCTGCCGGTGAGATCACAGTCGCGCAGTTGGTTGATCGGTATGTGAATTTGAAACGAAGTCTGAAGCCGAATTCGATGAGGGCCTATAAGTCCGCAATCAACCGGGTACATACAGAGCCATTTGGCCAGAAGAAGGTAAATTCCGTAAAACTGTCTGACGCAAAAAGCTGGTTTGTTGCATTGCACGACCAAGGCTTAAAAAGAAATACCATTGGTGTGGTTCAGAGCGTAGTCCGCCCAGCATTCGAGATGGCCGTAGACGATGACATCATTCGGAAAAATCCATTCAAATTCAAAATGGCGGATATACTTCCCGATGACGCCTATGTGCGAGACGCGCTGAGCAAAGAACAACAGATCCAGTATTTGCAGGCAATACGGGACGACAATGCAGGGAATTACTATGATGATATTGTGATTCTCCTGGAAACCGGCCTCCGCGTGAGTGAATTGTATGGACTGACAAAATCAGATGTCAGCTTCGAGCGGCATTGTATCTTTATCCGGCATCAGTTGTGCCGAACCGCGGATCAACCATATTTCATTACACCGCCAAAGACCAAGAGCGGTATCCGAACCATTCCTTTGACGGACACCGCGTATCTATCACTAAGGCGCGTCGTGAAAGAGCGTCCTGTTCCCAAAGTTGAAATGATGGTTGATGGTTACAGCGGCTTCCTCTTCCTCGACAAACTGGGTAGGCCAAAGGTCGCTATGCACTTGGAAAACTATATGAGGAATTTTGCGAAACGATATAGAAAGGCGTTCACAACCGGAATGCCCAAAGTTACTCCTCATGTGCTGCGTCACACTTTTTGCACCAATATGCAGAGAGCCGGTATTGATGTAAAAAGCCTTCAATACCTAATGGGCCATTCCAATGCCAGTGTAACCCTGGATGTTTACACACATACAGATTTTGAAATGGTGAAAGAAGCCTTTGCCCGTGCCGTCGTAAACCTCTGAAAATCAAGGGTTTAAGAAGATGGTCGGGCCTTGGCCGGCTTACACCGAGCTTACACCAAACTTACACCATTTGCCCATCAATCTACGCAGAATTACGTGGATTTGCGTGGGGGATGATTTTTTTGAAAATCGCTGGAATCCTTGAAATACAAGGAAAAGTAGAGTTCCAAAGATTTTTATAGAGCGCTCCTATTCTGTGGGTTTCAAAGGGCGGCATGTACTGAGCCAGAGAGAAAAAAGGCCCGGAACCGATTTGGTTCCGGGCCTTTTTGCAGGGCTGTGGCCTGTCGACGGGGCTAAAAAGAGCTGCTGCTTCCGGCATACGGAAAAGCAAGAAATACGAAGGCACCCCCGGAGCCGTTGGACTCCGGGGGTGCCTGGTGTGTAGGGGGAGATCAATCAGGCCGCGGCCTGGGCGGCAGCGGGGATCAACTGCGCCTGGAAGAAAGCGGCGGTGGCGTCCACCGTCTGATAGAGGGCAGTGAAATCGCCAGAGAACACGTTGTAGGTGTGGTCGCAGTTATCCACCAGCAGCAACTGGCTGTCGGCGTTAGCGGCGGCCTTCACAATCTTCTCGGCGTTATCGGGGGTGACGGTAGTATCGTCCTTGCCGTTGATGGCCAGAATGGGGGCCTTGATGTCAGCAGTTACCTTCAGAATGTTGGTTTCGGCCACCTCCTGGAACCAGCGCTCACCCAGCTCCAAGGGCTCCCGCCAGTCAAAGGTCATCGTATAAAAGCCCTCTTTTTTGGCCTGGGCATAGGCATCCTCAAAGCTGGTACCCGCAAACAGGGAGGCGCCGTTCAGCTCCAGGGCGCCGGACCAGGTGACAACAGCCTGGAAGGTGCCGGGGTGGGCCTCTGCGGCCAGCAGGGCGTCGGTTCCGCCCTGGCTCCAGCCCATGACGCCCAGGTTCCCGCCGTCCACAGTCTCCAGGCCGGCCAGGTAGTCCGCGGCGGCCTTGGCGTCAATGACGGCGGAGGTGTAGTTGTAATCCCGGTAGCTGGCGGTGGAGTCGCCGTTTCCCATGAAGTCGATGCGCAGGGTGGCGATGCCGTCGGCGGCCATACGGGGGGCGGCCAGGGCGTAACCCATGCCGGCTTCGTCCCGGTTGGAGCCGGTGCCGTGGAGCATCACCACGCCGGGGACCTTCGCGTCCTTGGAGGCGGAGACGGGCAGGGTCAGGGTGGCGGGAATCTCATGGGCAGGGATCCCGTCCTGGGCGGCTACAGGGATGGAAACCACGGTCTCCACATAGGTGGGCTTGAGGACGCTGAAGTTCTTGAGCACCTGGGCAAACTCAGCGCGGGTGAGCTGGCCGTTGGGGTTCAGATTGCCCTTCTGGTCACCGGTCATCACCTTGCCATAATAGCAGAAGGTCATGCCCTCCAGATCGGCGGCGGGGATGGAGTCGTAGTCGGGAGCCTCCTTCATAGCCATGCCGGAGGTGTCCACGGTAATACCCTTGTAGGAGGCGTAATCGGCGATAATAGTGGCGATACCGGAACGGGTGATTACGGTGTCGGTGCCGTACTCAGTGCCCTCAAACAGGCCGGCGGAGGCGGCCCAGTTAATGGCGTTGGCGTACCACTTGCCCTCGGTGCCGGTCACAGTGGTCTTTTCAACCGCGGGCTTACCCTCCATGTTATAGAGGGTCTGGTACACGGTGGCGCGGGTGACGGTGCCGGTGGGCTCAAAGCCCTTGTTGGTGCCGTTCATGATGCCATTGTCCAAAGCATACACGGCGGCGTTGTAGTACCAGGAGCCGGTCTCCAGATCGGCGGGATAGTTGGCGGGCTCGTCCACAATGGTGATGCGGCCGGCGGGCTCGCCGTACTGCCCGGCGGTGATGGTGCCGTCCAGCTCCTCAGTGGTGTAGTTGATCAGGGCGTCCTCCAGGGACACGCCAACATCCTTCCAGCCGCCGGCGATCTTGAACACGCCGTAGGTGTCGCCGCCCTTGGCGGTGAAGTCGTTGGTGGCGATGGTGTAGGTGGCGGCGGGATCAAAGGCCTTGCCGTTCACCGTGGAGATGGTGACGCGGCTGCCGGGATTGGCAGGAGCGTAGTAGGTAGAGTTGGCGTATTGAGTGCCGTTCACATAGGGAACGCCGGTGTTGAGGGTGAACTCAATGCCGGACACCTGGGGGAAGGCGCCGATGGCCTCGGGGGTGGTGCAGGTAGCGGCCTCCAGGGCCTCCAGAAGCTGGGCGCCGGTCACGTCGATGGTGGCCACGGTGTTGCCGAAGGGGAAGACGGCCAGCAGGCTCTTCTTGGAAATGTCGCCCTTGGCCAGAGCCTCGCGGATGCCGCCGCCGTTGGTCAGCGCGGCGTCCACGTTCTCCTCGCCCAGAGTCTGGCGGGCCTGCCACAGGATGGCGTCGGCGGCAAAGTCGCCCAGGTTGGTCTCAGTGGTGCGGACGCCCTCGCCCTCGGGGAAGGTCATCTCGGCCTTGGTAACAGGATCGGTGGCCGCGCCGCCGGAGCGGGAGCCGTTCAGATCCACCTCGGTGGTGGCGATCTTCTCGCCGTAGACTTTATCAACGGCGGTGTTGCGGTCGTCCACCAGCTTGGCCACATCGGCGTCGGTCTTGGTGTAGGAGGCGGCGGGAACCAGCTCGTCGGTCAGGGTGCCGGTCTCCTGATCGTAGATCACCACGCCCACGTTGGCCAGAGCGGTGCCGGTGGAGACGATCTTGGCGCCGTTGACCACGTTGGTATCGCCTACCTTGGCAATGATATCGGCAGTGGTGGAGTGGCTGTGGCCGTCGATGAACAGGTCAATGCCATCCACGTGCTCGCACACGTCGATGGAGCGGTTGCCGATGCTCTCGTCATCGATGCCCAGGTGGCCCAGGCAGACAATCAGATCGGCGCCGGCCTTGTTCAGCTCATCGACCTGAGCCTGGGCGACGGCGTACAGCTTGTCGGTCTGGGGGAAGGTGATGCCGGGCATCTTGGAGGCGTCGGCCTTGGTCAGGGTCTCGGGGGTGGCCAGGCCGAACACGCCCACCTTCACGCCGCCGATCTCAAAGATCTTGTTGGAGTCGAAGACAGTCTTGCCGTCGGCCTCAGTGGTCATGTCGGCGCACAGGATGGGGAAGTCGGCATCCTTGGCCAGGGCCTTGAGGTTGTCGATGCCGAAGTCCAGCTCATGGTTGCCCACGGTCATGGCATCATAACCGGCGGCGTTCATGAACTCGATGGCGCTCTTGCCCTGGTCGGCGCTCACCAGGGGCTTGCCCATGATGGAGTCGCCGGCAGAGACCAGCAGCACATCGGCGCCAGCGGCCTCGAAGTCCTTCTTCAGCTGGGCCACACCGGCCATGCCGAAGGAAGTGCCCTCCTCGTCCAGATCCGCGCCGTGGGTGTCGTTGGTATGGAGAATAACAACCTTACCATCGACATCGGGAATGACATAGGGGGTTGCGGTTTCTTCCTCTGCGGCAAAGGCGGCCCCGAACAGGGAGCACACCATAGCCAGCACGAGGAACAGGGACAGGAATTTGCTTGCGGGTTTTCTCATAGAAAACATTCCACCTTTCCTCATTGCCTTTCCCTATGAAAGGCGTTTTTTGGGGCATCCTAATGGTAACAAACTGGAAACAAAAATACAAGGTGGCGGAGAAAAAAAGTGTGCAAAAAGCACACGAATCTTATGAGCCCGCTGCTCAAAAGATTCGTGTAGGAAATAATTTATTTTTCAGCCCAGTTGCCGGTGGCCTCCGCCTTCAGATAGGCGTTGATGAAGCCGTCCAGCTCGCCGTCCATCACGGCGTTGATGTTGCTGGTCTCATAGCCGGTACGGTTGTCCTTTACCAACTGGTAGGGCATAAACACGTAAGAACGGATCTGGCTGCCCCACTCGATCTTGAGCTGTACACCCTTGATGTCGGAGATCTTCTCCGCGTGGGCCTGCATCTGAAGCTCCACCAGCTTGGAGCGCAGCATCCGCATACAGGTGTCCCGGTTCTGAAACTGGCTGCGCTCGGTCTGACAGGAAACCACAATGCCGGTGGGCTTGTGGATCAGGCGGACAGCGGAAGAGGTCTTGTTGATGTGCTGGCCGCCGGCACCGGAGGAGCGGAACACCTGCATCTCGACATCCTCCGGGCGGATGTCCACCTCTACATCGTCGGGAATCTCCGGCATGACCTCCAGCGCGGCGAAGGAGGTCTGACGCCGGGCGTTGGCGTCAAAGGGGGAGACCCGGACCAGCCGGTGCACGCCGTGCTCACTCTTGAGGTGGCCGTAGGCATTCTCACCCTCGATGGAAATGGTGGCGCTCTTGAGGCCGGCCTCGTCGCCGTCCAGGTAGTCCAGCGTCTTGCACACGTAGCCGTGGCGCTCCGCCCAGCGGGTGTACATGCGGAAGAGCATCTGCGCCCAGTCCTGGGCCTCGGTGCCGCCCGCGCCGGCGTGAAAGGTGAGGATGGCATTGGAGCCGTCATACTCGCCGGTGAGCAGAGTGGACAGCTTGGCCTCCTCTATCTCGGCCTCCAGCTTGGCGAAGCCCTCCTCCACTTCGGGAACCAGAGTCTCGTCCTCGGCCTCGTTGCCCAACTCGCACAGGGTCATCAGGTCGTCCCACTGGGTCTTGCGCTTTTGCTGGCCCTCAATCTTGTCCCGTAGCTGCTTGACCCGCTGCTGCACCTTTTGGGCCTTCTCCAGGTTGTCCCAAAAGCCGTCGGAAGCGCTCTCCGACTCCAGCATCTCCACCTCCCGGATGGCCGTCTCCAGGCCCAAGGCCTGGTCCAGCTCGTCCAGCTCCGGGCGCAGATTGTTGAGCTTTACCTTGTATTCATCAAACTGAAGCATGTAAAACCACACTCATTTCCATAAAATAGCCCTCATATTATATCCAAAAGAGTGGAAATTGTAAAGAGAGTGGCAGGAAAAAACCGCCCGAGGGCGGGCGGTTTTATCGCTCACTGACCATCCAGCCGGGATCGGCGCGGAAAATCAGGTCATCTATGTCTTCTTTTGGCTCGGTGCGCAGAATGGTTTCGTCCTGCTGCGTGTGTTGCATGGGGATACCTCCTTCGTAAGTCGTGTACATATCAGTATATGCCGGAGGGAGGGAAAGATGTATACGATTCCTGTCGGGCGGCTTTTTAAAAATAGGGGTTGACAAGAGGCTTTGGCTGTGGTATTCTAATTGAGCACTCAAAAGCAAGAGACTGGAGCCCTCCACGCCGGAGTGGCGGAATTGGCAGACGCCCGGGACTTAAAATCCCGTGGGAGGAATCCCGTGCCGGTTCGACCCCGGTCTCCGGCACCATATCGCGGGGTAGAGCAGCTTGGTAGCTCGTCGGGCTCATAACCCGGAGGTCGGTGGTTCAAATCCATCCCCCGCAACCATATGGACAAGGGTAGGAGTATTGAACAGTTTTCTTAGACTGTCCAATACTCCTACCCTTATTCCATGGGAGAAAGCCTTGGTATTTCAGGTGTTTTCTTTTCTCTTGCACAGCTCGGTAATTCATATCGCAAAGATAAAAGACGCAAGCTTGGTGGTTGAAAAATGAAAAATACCCAGTTTTGAACCCTTTGTCCAGATCAGCCTGTCCGTTCTTTCCTTTGCGCATGGAGCAATTCAAACCTATCCGGCGTCCTGTAGTTGAGCGTGCTGTGGGGGCGCTTGGTGTTGTAAAATTCTATGTAAGTATCAACGCTTTGCATGAACTGGCGCTCAGAGCAATATTGTGTCCGATAAATCTCCTCCCGCTTCATGGAGGCAAAGAAGGACTCGGCTACAGCATTGTCATGAGGACGGCTGGACTTCGAGAAAGATTGGACAACCTTGTTTATGCGAAGTAGTTTCCGGAATGTGTTGGATGTATATTGCGGGCCTTGGTCGCTGTGAAACATCAGCTGCTGGGGCTCGTTTCTGTTCCGATATACCTGACGAAAGGTAGAGGTAACCAAGTAGGTACTATTCTTTGGTGATACTCTGTGGGCTACTACTTTACGTGAGAAAAGGTCGAGGATTACGCAGATATAGAGATACTTGCCATTGACCTTAAAGCAAGTGATGTCGCTGACCCAAACACGGTTCGGTTCATCCACTTTGAATTGCTGCTGTAGCATGTTCTGCTTTTTTGCCAGCCGCTCACTTTTCTGATAATCGCGTTTGGAGTAGATGGATACACTTTGTAATCCCATTTCTCTCATCAGTTCAGCCACATACTTGGGCGAAGTCCGAACGCCTCGATCTGCTAACACAGCAGCGATTTTATTTGCGCCAAACCTTTGTTGGCTCTCATCGAAAGCTGCTTGGATATGCTCTTTCATCTCGGCTCTTCGTTTATCATAGGCTGTTACCTCTTTTCGCCGGAAGATATGGTTGTAGAAGGTACCGCGGGATACACAAAGCGCCTCGCATAAGGCATGGACACTATACTGACCATGCAATTTGGCAAGCTCTTGCAGCTTTTCTTGAAGCGACGCTGAAACCGTGCAGTTGACCTTTTGTAAAATCTCGATCTTCTTCTCCAACTTTTGAAGTTTCTGTTTCATTTTGATAAACGCCTGCTGGCTGACAGCATGACCGGAGTCTGTCATGGTCACAGTGTACGGCTTGATCCATGTGTAGAACGTACTCTTGGGCACGCCGGAGTCGGCGCAGATATCGGAGACGGATTCTCCGGCCTGGTAACGAGCAACCAGGGAGTGCTTTTCTTCTATGCTGATGCGCATGATTTGATTCCTCCTGTAAAATGGTGTAGAATACCATTGTACAGAAACCAGTATTCATTTCCAAAGATGCAATTTTTCCAAAGTAAGATACTGTAAAATGCATTAAGCATCAAGGATTAGTCCATTCCGAAAACCCGATTAGAAAACTTAGTTTATTTAATACTGGTGAGGAGAAAGGCATATGTACATACAGAAGATACACATTGAAAATTTTAGACTATTAAAGAATGTAGATATCGTTTTAGACAAATCTTTAACGCTGATAGTTGGTAAAAATAATACTGGTAAGACATCAGTTGCCCATCTGCTTCAATCAATCATTAACGAAAAGAAGAATTTATCGTTTAACGACTATCCTCTTGAATGTCGGAAACAGCTTTATGAGGCACTTGAAAAATACTGGGCAGGTCAACTTAAAAATACTGAGATAAAAAATCAAATAGAGGAAACGAAGGTATGAGATTCTCGGAACAACGCGTCAGCCAATAGAGACTAAGAGGCAGAAGAAGCAGTGGCGAGAGCTTACAGGTGATTTATGTGTCGCAAGACAAGGAACTATCTATGACATTTTAAGGACAGCTGCTGATAGTAGGTTGATTCCTATTCCTCCAGATATTGAAAATTATATGGAAGAATATAATTCTGGTGATGATTCTGCCTATGAGCAGACGACCCTAAAACAGTTTTATGAAATTAAATATGGTGAAGTCATCAATGCTATTAATTTCTTCAAGCCGGATGCCGTGTACTCCACAGACCATGGAGTAAAAGGTGAGGAGTACGAAAATGTTCTTTTTGTGATGGGCAGAGGATGGAATCTCTGCAAGTTTGAAGATTCATTATATAAAGACGAAAAATCCCTGCAAGGCAAAGAACTTGCAACATACATTAGGAATTGAAACTTGTTTTACGTGTGTTGTTCCAGGCCGAGGAAGAGACTCGCTATTTTAGTTACTGTAGAGATTAACGCACAATTCGAAACGTATTTGCGCAATGTATTTGGTGCTGATAATGTGGTACCATATAGTGAGTTTATAATGTGAAACTCCAATATGCATAGGTGCTTTTATCTTTTTAGTATATTAGTGTAGCCTTTCCTCAAAACAAAAACGTTGCGGCTACTTTCCAACCGCGACCCATTTACACTGGGAGCGCGGTCGGTGTACCACACTATAGGGGCTTTTCCCTGAAACGAGAAAATATCGATTTTAACCGTCCCTTCCAAAAAATAGCCACACCGAAAGGTGTGGCTATTTTTTGGTTACCGGGAAGATTTTACATGCTCGGGCGGAGTGAATCCGCCCTGCGCCAAGGTTTTCGCTTGCGGCGAAAACGCTTGTACGGCGCAAAGGCGCCGCCGGCCAGAAGGCCGGAGCTTCCGGGTTGTAAATATCCAGATTGATCTGGCACTTCATAAGAAACCCTGGAACTTCAATGGTTCCAGGGTTTTTCTTTTTGCCTTAAATTGCAAAATTTTAGTTCATTGCCGTCCCGGCGGCGTCCTAAATTTAATATTTTGCATTTCTGCCAATCATATTTTCGATGCTATAGCATGTCAAAAATTCATACTGGATGTCTGCCACCTGTGCAATAAGGAGCCAGGCATATCAAAAAGGGGGATGTAATTTTACATTCCCCCTTTATTATGTGGAAGAAGTTTAAACATGAATATTTTAGCAGTTTATGTCCTAATATATACAAAGAAGAGTTTTCTTGTCGCAAATTATAGCTCAGTGAGATTAAGGAACCAATCTATATAACTTGATATATTCCGCTGTAAAAAGAGAAATAAAAATTCTAAATATTTTTGCTGTTCTCAGCTTTCTATTTTGTTATTTCATATAGAGACATTTATTAAATAGAAACTCTAAATCTCATTAAGTGAGGAATATTTCTGGATATTTTTATACACTGGGCCGAAAAATAACTTATCCGTACGACAACGGGCCGCGGTTCGGCTCGTTTATGACGAACCGATGGAGAAACTGACCGGGAAACAGAACCGAACCACCGGCCCCATGGACCCGGCGGACTGTTATGTGCCGGGATTCGGGTAGAAAATAGATACCGTGTGCTTCCCAATGGCATGGGCTATGCGGAAATCCTGATCAGGCAGATGGGCATTACGGATGAGATGATTCGCAAGTACCGGGAGAAGTTTACACATGACGGGCTGGGAGCCTGTCTATAAGCTCTGGCTCGACGGGGCTGGCTGGCTGCGGAGCCCGTCTATACCTGCATAGTACAACACACCAGAGAGACCCAGGAGGGCCGGGAACTGTGGGGGCGGTATTGGAGCAGCATCTCCGTTGATTCGAGTACCACCTAGTACAGTCTAAACACATTGATAGACCCGGATTAGAGTACACATAAAGCTGATAATGGAGCACTGCATGAGGAAGTACCGGAACAGACTGAGGCGGATAAAGCAGTTCTGGAGCATCCGGTATTTCATAAGAATTCCGGGGGGAGCCTGGGAAGTGAAAAAAGACCTGCTGCATTCATGCAGCAGGTCTTCTTGAGTGCGCAGTCAAAATCAATACACGCCGTACTTGTAAACGCGATCGGGAACGTCCTTATTGATCTTGTCCTCGTCGATCATGGCCACGGCGCGGACGATGGTGCCGTCGCCCATATACCAGC
>UMFX01043972.1_pt1 | contig 31867 bp, 30 predicted proteins | sample 1965131 | NCBI WGS metagenome assembly UMFX01 (sample SAMEA4836058, study PRJEB28245) | human gut metagenome | biome: gut microbiome; material: fecal sample | place: Denmark | collected 2008 | reverse complement strand
TGGCGTAAAGTAAAAAATACCGCCATGCTCTCTACCGTAAGCGAAATCTATGAAAATGCGGGGGAACTTGGTAAAGCACGTGATACCTTATTTATTGCGTATGATAAAGCACCTTCCAGCAGAAAGGTTGTATACCGCCTGGGAATTATTTCTCTGAAGCTGGGACATTTCGATGAAGCAGCTGATTGCTACGAAGAATTTGTCAAGCTTGCTCCGAAAGATCCAAACCAGTACATTCTCCGGTATAAGATCTTAAAAGCACAGAAAGCGCCAGTCAAAGAACAGATTGAAGCTCTTGAAGATTTCAAGCATTCTGAATACGTTGAAAAATGGGCATATGAACTTGCCAGATTATACGCTGAAGCCGGTATGACTTCCGAATGTCTTGATGAATGTGATGATCTGATTCTCTGGTTCAGCGAAGGTACTTATGTATACCAGGCAATGGAACTTAAAATGAAATACAAACCGCTGACTCCGCTTCAGCAGGAAAAATACGATCATCGAAATGATGGTACTGGCCGTAAGGATTCTTCCAAAAGAAAACCTTCCTTCCGAAAATCCAAAGAACGTCCGGCACCGGATCCACGAATCGCAGATAAGATCCGTAAAGATGTACATGTCACAGACAGTATTGATCTCCCGGATCTTCCAGAGCCAATGGCCCGGACACATGCTTCCGAACCAGAAGCCGAGTCACAGCCTAAAACCCGTATCCGAAGCACTTCCGATATTTCCACAACCATTTCCGGTGCTTCCCTTTCAGATGCCCTGAAAGCCGGTGTTGCCGTTGCAAGTGGTGCAGTTGCTCCTGAATCTGTTTCAGACGATTCACAGATGACCGGTAAGATGAAGATTGAAGAAATTCTTGCCAACTGGGAAGCAACCCAGCGTGAAAATGCAAAGATTCTTGAAAAGAGCCAGGAAGAAGCTGAGAAAGAAAAAGCCCTGCGTGAGAAGAAGAAAGAAGAAGAGGAAGTTCTTGGAGCTACAAAACCAATCCTTTCTGATGATATCCGCAAACTGATGGAACAGCTTGAAAATGGTGAAGAGCCGGAAATCACCGATGAAGATGCTGAAGATTTCGTTGATGATGAAGATGCCGAAGAGACTGAAAGCCCGGACGATTCATCCAAAGAAGCTTCAGACACTGACGATGAAGAGCCGGAAGAAGAAGATTTTGAAGAAATCGTTGACTCCGAAGAAGATGATGAATCGGATGCGGTTTACGATGAAGAAGCTGAATATGAGGATGAAGATGATTCCGAGTATGACGATGATGAAGAATACGAGGATGAGGACGATTCTGAGTATGACAATGACGAAGAATACGAGGATGAGGACGACTCCGAGTATGACGATGACGAAGAATACGAAGATGATGATGATTCCGAGTATGACGATGACGAAGAATATGAGGATGATGATGATTCCGAGTATGACGAGGACGAAGAATATGAGGATGAGGATGATTCCGAGTATGACGATGACGAAGAATACGAAGATGATGATGATTCCGAGTATGACGAGGATGAAGAATACGAGGATGAAGATGATTCCGAGTATGACGATGATGAAGAATACGAAGATGATGATGATTCCGAGTATGACGAGGACGAAGAATACGAGGATGAAGACGATTCCGAGTATGACGACGATGAAGAATACGAGGATGAAGACGATTCCGAATATGACGAGGATGACGAGGATGAAGACGAAGATGACTACCAGATCGATGATGAATTAGATGAAGATCATAAAGAGGATTTTGATTTTGAAAAAGAATCTGATCTCGATGATAATGATTCTGACGAAGATGATAGTGATTTTGCAGACCTTGATTCCTTTGAAGATGAAGAAGAATTAGATAGCAGTGACGATTATCTTGATCTTGAATTTGACGAGGAACCGACTCCTGCTCCTGAACCAAAGAAAGAAACTTCAAAATCAGAGCCAACTCCGGATATTGACGAAGTTCTTGAAATCGAAGAACCGTCAGAAGATGAGATCACCGAACGCATGGGTAAATTCGATACCGGATTCGTTGTACAGGGACGTTACGATCTGAGTGCTACAAGTGAGATTGGACTGAAGCTTGGACTTACTGAAGAGCAGAAGCAGCTGTTCTCTTACTTCGTACCGATCCGTGGTGTCAGCGAACAGCTTGTCGAAGTCCTTGATAACGACAAACGTTGCCGTAACCGTTATGGAACTTCCCGCACAGGCAACATCCTGATCCTTGGCCGCAAGGGAAGCGGAAAAACAGTCCTCGCAGTTGATATTGTAAAAGCAATCCAGAAGCAGCGCAGACTCAAACAGGGTAAAGTTGCAATCGTAACCGGTGATTCTCTGAACAAAAAGGACATCGGAAGTATCATCGATAAGCTGAACGGTGGCGCACTGATCATCGAAAAAGCTTCCAAGATGAATGACAGAACCATCCGCGAACTGAATGACATGATGGATGAACAGACCGGCGAACTTCTCTTCCTTCTGGAAGACCAGAAGAAACCGCTGGAAAGAATGTTTGCATCCCATCGCGAATTCAAACGTAAATTTACTTCCAGACTGGAGCTTCCGGTATTCATCAATGATGAACTGGTTACATTCGGTCAGACCTATGCTAAGGAAAACGGATACCGTATCGATGAAATGGGAATCCTTGCATTATACAGCCGGATCGATATGATGCAGAGAGAAGATCATGCGGTTACTGTTGCAGAAGTAAAAGAGATCATGGATGAAGCAATTTCACATTCCCAGAAAGCAAATGTAAAACATCTTGTGAAACGGGTATTTGGAAGAAGCACTGATAATTCAGACCACATCATCCTGAAAGAAGAAGATTTTAAAGCATAAAATTTCTACAAAGAACGCGCTTCCGGCGCGTTCTTTTGTATATGCAGACAAAACCGGTAACTGTAAACAAAGAGTTTTAGACATCTTATATAAGAAATGTATAAATTGTCCAAAACTCTTTCTTTTTATCGCTATTTCTAGTATAATATTTCTAAATATCTTTGATAGAAGGTGAATGGGATGGCAGTAAAAAAAACAACAGCAAAACAGACCACTACGACCCGCAAGACAGCCGTAAAAAAATCTGCTGTAAAAAAACCGGCAGCTGCTAAAACTGCTGCTAAAAAGTCTACAGCTAAAAAGTCTGTAAAAACTGTAACAAAAGATAAACCGGCTGATTATAGAATCGGCGAATTAGATCAATATTTATTCGGACAGGGAACCCATTATGAAATCTATAAAAAAATGGGTGCACATTTTGTAAAGGATGGTAAAAAATCCGGCGTATATTTCGCAGTATGGGCTCCGCACGCCAAATCTGTTGCCGTAATCGGTGAATTCAACGGCTGGAGTGAAGATGCAAACGTTATGAAGCGTCAGGAACCGCTTGGAATCTATACCGCATTTGTTCCGGAAGCACAGCTCGGACAGCTTTACAAGTACTGTATCGAGACACAGACCGGGGATAAGCTTTACAAAGCTGATCCATTTGCGAACAGTGCGGAGTTGAGACCGGGAACTGCCTCAAGGATTGCTGATATCTCCCATTTAAAATGGAGTGACAGTGTCTGGATGAAGCACCGGGCAGAATGGGATTTCCATTCCTCACCGATTTCCATTTATGAAGCACATATCGGTTCCTGGATGCGCCATCCGGGACGTGAAGATGAGGGGTTCTACAGCTACCGTGAATTTGCGCATGCAGCTACAGACTACATAAAAAAGATGGGGTATACTCATATCGAGCTGATGGGAATTTCAGAATACCCGTTTGACGGCTCCTGGGGATATCAGGTGACCGGATATTATGCTCCGACCTCCCGTTATGGTACGCCGGAAGATTTCGCATATATGATCAATTATTTCCATAAGAATAAGATTGGCGTAATCCTTGACTGGGTACCGGCACATTTTCCACGCGATGCACACGGACTCGCTGATTTTGACGGCACAGCTACCTTTGAATATGCAGATCCGAAGAAGGGTGAACATCCGGACTGGGGAACCAAGATCTTCGATTATGGCAAAGCAGAGGTTAAGAATTTCCTGATCGCCAACGCACTGTTCTGGATCGAACATTATCACATCGATGGTCTCCGCGTAGATGCTGTTGCTTCCATGCTGTATCTTGATTACGGTAAAGAAGACGGTCAGTGGATCGCCAACAAATACGGCAGCAATGAGAACCTGGAAGCAATCGAATTTTTCAAGCATCTGAATTCCGTTACTACCGGACGTAACCCTGGTGCACTGATGATCGCAGAAGAATCCACCGCATGGCCAAAAGTAACAGGAAAACCGGAAGATGACGGCCTTGGCTTCAGCATGAAGTGGAACATGGGATGGATGCATGACTTTACCGAATATATGAAGCTGGATCCATATTTCCGCAAAGGAGACCACTATGGTATGACCTTTGCATTAACCTATGCATACAGTGAGAATTATATTCTTGTATTATCACACGATGAGGTTGTCCATCTCAAGTGTTCGATGTTAAATAAGATGCCTGGTCTCGGCTTTGAGAAATTTGCCAACCTGAAAGTCGGATATGCTTTCATGATGGGACATCCTGGCAAGAAGCTTCTTTTCATGGGACAGGATTTCGGACAGCTCCGCGAGTGGAGCGAGGCGCGTGAGCTTGACTGGTATCTCCTGGCAGAGCCGGAGCATCAGGCGCTCCAGAATTTCTACCGTGACCTGCTGCATCTTTACACACACAACAAAGCCATGTATGAACAGGATACCTGCATGGAAGGCTTTGAGTGGGTTAATGCAGATGACAGCTCACGAAGTATTTACAGCTTCATCCGTCATTCAAAGGGCGCAAAAAAGAATCTTTTATTCGTATGTAACTTCACACCGATCGAAAGACCGGAATACCGTGTCGGTGTACCGCGCGGCAAACAGTACCGCCTGGTACTGAACAGTGATGAATTACAGTATGGCGGAACCGGAAAAGCCCGCCCGGCAGTATACAAAGCAAAGAAACAGGAATGCGACGGAAGACCTTATTCATTCGGTTATGATCTTCCGGCATACGGCGTTGCTGTATTCGAATTTTAACATAGCAAGTCAGATAATCTGCGCAAAATATCCATTATACGAATAATTGATTCCACCAATTATTTTCTTAACATTTCCCGGATTCGTTCTTCCAGAGTTTCTTCTGGAAGAACTCCGGTTGTATATCCACAGATTTTTCCATCTCTGTACACCACAAACGTCGGTACGATCTCAATTCCTATATACTCCGCAATCTCTTTCGATATATCGATATCAATCTTATAAAAGATCCATTTCCCCCGATAACGGCCGGCAAGCCTTTCCACAACAGGATACATCATTCCGCACTTTGGGCACCATGATGCATAAAACTCCACAACCACCGGCAGCTTCTGCCTTCCGACTGCATTTTCATAATCTTTCGTGATCAATGCGATACCCATACACTTCCCTCATTTCTGCCATCTTAAGCTATGTAAAAAAAGACCGGCTTTAGTGGCATCCGCATTTCGGATTTAAGATCCGGTAAACCTCCTGAAAAGAATTTCTGAAACAGATCAGCTTTTTATTAAATCCCGGATTCTTATAGCAAAACCCCCGCATACAATTCTGAAAATGATGCTTTTTCCGCATATCTGTTCATCCCTGACTTTCTCTTTCTACAATATATGCAAAAAGACAGCCGATGTGCGGATTGCTCCGTATCGGCTGTCTTATGTGTCTTCTATTCAATTGTCTTACTGGCGCATTGCGATCAGCTTGTGGATCGGATGTCCCTGTGCTGAGAATTTCTCCTCGTACTCCGTCATGACATTGCCTCTGCTGAGTGTCGGATCATTGTGAAGATCATAGGTCTTCGCCAGAAGTACCCAGCCTGCCAGCTCCACCTGCTCCAGTGAAAAGTCAAACAGCTCTCTGTTGTCTGTCTTAAATTCAACGACTCCGTCAAAAGCAAGGATCTTGTCATACCGCTCGAAAAACTGCTTGGAAGTAAGTCTGCGCTTTGCATGACGTGCTTTCGGCCACGGGTCTGAAAAATTCAGATAAATCTTGTCAATCTCTCCGACAGCAAAAACCTCCGGCAGATTTGTCGCATCCATACAGATAAAACGAATATTGTTGACATCCTTGTATTCCTCGTCATTATCAAAGCGTTCCAGCGCCCGAAGCAGTACGCTTGAATAACGTTCGATACCGATATAGTTGATGGATGGATTCTCCTTTGCAAGTGTCAGAAGAAACTGTCCTTTTCCCATCCCGATCTCAATATGGATCGGATTCTCCGGATTCTGAAAAGTCTCTTTCCAGGTGCCGCGATATCTGGTCTCATTTTTAATTACAAGGGGATGAGCTGTCAGATAAGCATCTGCTCCCGGTACATTTCTTAACCTCATATATCTTTCTCTTCCTTTAGTGAAAATATGTATAACCTTATTTATTTTATACTATTCTGAAATATTTGAAAACCCAAAAATACATTTTATAAGTTTTGTATAAAATATTCTTATGATATTCTCTTGTTTTTTAGTAGAATTTTCTAATTTAAAGTAGTAGAATATGTATGCATTATTAAAAATGTATAAATAATTTCTAAGAAAGGAGTCGGACAATGGATCATATTGTTAAAAAGCTCTCCGAAATCGAACACGCAGCCGAAGCTGTTGTGGAACACGCGGAACTGGAGAAATCAGAACTGGAAGAACGCATTCAAAATGAACGCAATCTGTTTGACAAACAACTTGAAGATCACACCCAAAAGGAGCTGAACGATATCCACAAAGGATTAAAACGTCAGATGGATGAGATTCTTGCAAGGCAGAACCGCAAGAACCAGACAGCGATCGAAGAACTTAAAAAAGATTTTGAAGAAAAGCATACGGCATATGCCGAAAAAATTGTCAGACGTATCATAGAGGGATAGCATATGGGAAATTTACTTGCATACAGTGGCATCGTAACAAAAGTACGCGCCATGCAGGCGAAACTGCTCACTGATGAAGATTTCCGGAACATCGCCGCATTTCATACAGTAACCGAAGTTGCTGCTTATCTCAAAGAACATCCCGGATATCGGAATGTCCTTGCAGATATGGACGAAAACCGTCTTCACCGCGGCGAGATCGAGAAACTTCTTGTGCAGTCACTTTACAGTGATTATACACGCCTGTACCGTTTTTCCGGAATGGATCAGAAAAAATTCCTGGAGCTTTATCTGAAGCGCTACGAGATGAATCTGATCAACTACTGTCTGCGTATTGTATTCAACCACTATCAGAAGCCTTTTGATCTGGATCACAAGAAAATATTCTTCGACAAATATTCGGATCTCTCCATCGATAAACTGATCACTTCGGGGAATATCGGTGAGCTGGTGGAAAATTTAAAGGGCACAGAATACTATGCGCCGTTAAAACGTCTGGAAAATGCGGAGAACCCAACCCTTTTTGATTACGATCTGGCACTGAATCTGTACTATTTTACAACTATGTGGAAGAAACGTAAAAAGATTCTGAAGCATAAGGAACTGGAAATTTTCACCAGAGATGCCGGAGCAAAGATCGACCTGCTGAACCTGCAGTGGATCTACCGTGCAAAAAAATATTACAACATGCTTCCGCCGGATATCTCTACACTGCTGATCCCGGTACACTACCGGATCCATGTAGATCAGCTGAAGGATCTTGTGGAAGCACCGTCTGTCGATGAATTTTTAAAGCTGGTTACCAGAACGCCTTATCTGCGTCACACCGATACTCAGACACCAGCGTCCATCGAGACGATTTACAAAGACTGCCTGTACCGTCTCTACCTGGCAGACAGAAGAAGTAACCCTTATTCCATCGCAACCGTGAATACCTATCTTTTTCTGAAAGAGGAGGAGCTTGATAAGCTTACAACTGTGCTCGAATGTGTTCGCTATGGACTTCCTGCACGTGAGACATTAACTTATATAGGAGGAACAGCGAAATGATTGTTAAGATGAAGTTCCTGAGCATTACCGGACCACGCGCCGACATCGACCGCATGACAAACCGGTATCTTTCCAAATATGAGATGCAGCTTGAAAATGCACTCACGGAGCTCAAGACAGTAGATAATCTGATGCCATTTCTTGAAATGAACCCTTACCGTGATCCACTCGCTAAAGTGACACAGTTTCTGGGATATATGAAAGACATGACAGCAGAGCCATCCTTTGATCAGAGCGAAGATGAAATCCTTGAGATGATCCGCTCCATCAATCATGACTACATGGATCTGCAGCAGCAAAAAGAAGAACTGAAAAGAAAGAGAGAGAATATCCAGACACGTATGAAAGTCCTGGAACCTTTTACTTCTCTGGACTTTGACCTGCATGAGATCATGCAGTACAAATACATCCGTACAAGGTTTGGAAAAATCAATGTGGATTATTATCACCGGCTGGAAAAAGCGCTTCTTGAAGACATCGATGCATTATTCCTGGAAGGCTCCAGAGATGCCTCTTATGTCTATGGCGTTTATTTTGTATCTGATACCAATGCCGGAAAAGTAGATTCTATCATGCGTTCTCTTCACTTTGAAAAAGTAGATCTTCAGGAGGACTTTGGCGGAACCCCGCTGGAAGCTTACCGAAGCCTGGATAAAGAAGTCCAGAATCTGACCGATGAAATCCAGGCAGTGAAGGATAAACGTCAGGAGATGTTCCGCAAGAACGCTTCCAGACTACTCGGTGCAAGAATTCAGCTGGAACGTTTTTCCGATAACTTTGATATCCGTAAATTTGCAGCACGAACCGAGACAGACGAGCAGGAAGAATACTATATTCTCTGCGGCTGGATGTCGGAAGAAGATGCCAATGCATTTATCAAAGAGGCTCAGGGAGACGACAAAGTTTATATCGTAGTAGAAGAGGACCGGGAACAGTATTTCGGAGAACCTCCTACCAAGCTTGAGAATCCAAAGCTTTTCAAACCATTTGAAATGTTCATCAAGATGTACGGACTTCCTAAGAGCGGTGAAATGGATCCGACCATTTTTGTAGGTATCATGTACAGCTTTATCTTCGGCGCCATGTTCGGAGATGTCGGTCAGGGGCTGCTGCTCTTTATCGGCGGTGCGATCCTGTATTTCACAAAGAAAATGAACCTTGCCGGAATCGTATCACTTGCCGGAATCTTCTCCACCTTCTTTGGATTTATGTTTGGAAGTGTGTTTGGATTTGAAGATATTATTAAAGCCAGATGGATCCGGCCGATCAACCACATGACAACCTTACCGTTTATCGGAAAACTGAATACAGTATTTATCGTATCGATCGCTTTTGGTATGGGAATCATCCTTATTTCTATGATCTTCCATATCATCAACGGCATCCGTGCCAAGGATATGGAAGCGACCTGGTTTGATGCAAACGGCGTGGCAGGACTGGTATTCTACGGGGCAGCTGTTACCTGTATCGTTCTTTTCATGACAGGTCATTCTCTGCCGGGCGGAATCGTTCTCGCAGTGATGTTCGGTGTTCCGCTTCTTCTGATCGCACTGAAGGAGCCGCTGACGAACAAGATTAAAAAGAAAACCGAAAAAATGGAACAGAGCAAAGCAATGTTTGTCACCCAGGCATTCTTTGAATTATTTGAAACCCTGCTCAGCTATTTTTCAAATACGCTTTCCTTTATCCGTATCGGTGCATTCGCAGTCAGCCACGCTTCCATCATGGAAGTTGTACTGATGCTTGCCGGTGCCGAAAGCGGGCATATCAACTGGGTAGTGATCGTACTCGGCAACCTGTTTGTATGTGGATTCGAAGGACTGATCGTTGGAATCCAGGTTCTGAGACTTGTCTATTACGAAATGTTCAGCCGCTTCTACAAAGGCAGCGGCCGCGAATTTAAACCTTATACAGGTACTGCAAAAAATTAGTTTTTCATTTTAGGAGGAAATTATCATGACTTTAGCAACTAAACTTATTCTCATTGCCGCACTGGTTTTAAGCATTTTCATTCCATTCGGATATTATCTGCTCGGAGAAAAAAATAAAGGACGTTATAAATGCGCTCTTGCCTTCAATGTTCTTTCTTACTTTGGAACCTTCCTTGTAGCCGGAATCATGCTCTTTGGAAGTGTACCGGTACATGCAGCAGACGCCGCAGCCTCAGGCGCAGGCCTTTCAACCGGTCTTGGTTACATTGCAGCAGCTCTTGTTACCGGTCTTTCCTGCATCGGTGGTGGTATTGCCGTAGCAAGTGCAGCAAGCGCAGCACTTGGAGCTATCAGCGAGGATTCCAGCGTCCTTGGTAAATCCCTTATCTTCGTAGGTCTTGCAGAAGGTGTATGCCTGTACGGTCTTATCATCTCCTTCATGATCATCAGCAGACTGTAATCATGAAGATGTATCTGATCAGTGACAACGTGGATACTTATACCGGAATGCGGCTTGCCGGCGTGGACGGTGTCGTAGTTCATGAAAAGCAGGAACTGCGTGATGCGCTGGAAACTGCCATGAACGACAAGTCGATCGGTATCGTTCTTCTGACGGAACGCTTTGGAAGAGAATTTCCGGATCTCATTGATGAGATCAAGTTAAAAAGAAAGATGCCTCTTCTGATCGAAATTCCGGACAGACACGGAACAGGACGTAAAAAGGATTTCATTACCTCATACGTCAATGAAGCGATTGGACTGAAACTTTAACTAGAAAGGCATAGAAGGTGAGACAATGACGCTTGAAGAGAAAATAGCGCATTTGCAGGAAACGGTCATGACTGAAGCCCGTTCTGAAGGAAATGCGATCATTGACAATCACAAAAAAGCGCTTGAATCTTTATTTGAAAAACATAAAAAAGAAGCAACTGCCCAGTCTGAGGTCCGCATCAAATCCGAGACCTTAAGAGCCAGAAGACAGGTAAATCAGGCCGCTGCCAAAGCTGAAACGGAGCTGAAAAGAGCGCTTGGCAAAACACAGAATGAATTAAAGGTCCGGCTTTTCGATGAAGTAAAGGAGCTTCTGACTGATTTTACACAAACCGATGAATACATGGATTATCTTTGCAGCAAGATCAGTGAAGCCGCACGCTTTGCCGACGGCGAGGAGATGACCATTTATATTTCTCCTTCTGATAAGGAGAAACAGACAGAACTGGAAAAACGTACCGGCATGGCGATCACCATCAGTGAATATGATTTCATGGGCGGTATGCGCGCTGTAATCCGAGGCCGTAATATTCTGATCGATCACAGTTTCCAGGCTGCAGTCGATCACGAATATCATCAGTTCAGTTTTGCAGCAGGAGGTGCAGGAATTGAATAAGACAGCAACTATTTATGGAATAAACGGTCCGGTCATCTATCTGAAGGGTGACACCGGATTCATGATGTCGGAAATGGTCTATGTGGGAAAGGAAAAGTTGGTTGGCGAAGTCATTTCCCTAGACAAAGACATCACGACTGTTCAGGTCTATGAAGAGACTTCCGGGCTGAAACCGGGAGAGATCGTAGAGGCTTCTGGAAGCCCGGTATCTGTAACTCTGGCACCTGGAATCCTGAACAATATTTTTGACGGAATCGAACGCCCGCTTGAGCAGATCGCAAATGTGGGCGGCGGTGCATTTATCACCCGTGGTGTCAGCGTTGATTCGCTTGACCGCGACAAATTATGGAATACCCACATCACCGTGGCCAAAGGAGATTACCTTCACGGCGGAGATATTATAGCGGAGGTTCCGGAGACCAGTGCGATCGTACACAAATGCATGGTTCCGCCGGATGTGGAAGGTGAAGTAATCTGCTGTGCATCGGACGGCGAATACCGGATCGAAGATACACTTGTCACTCTGCGGCTTTCCGATGGAACAGAAAAACAGCTCAACATGATACAGCACTGGCCGATCCGTAAGGCGCGCCCGACAAGCTACCGTTTCCCGGCAAGTGTCCCTCTGATCACCGGACAGCGTATCCTGGATACCATGTTCCCGATCGCAAAGGGCGGAACTGCAGCAATCCCAGGCGGATTCGGTACCGGAAAAACCATGACTCAGCACCAGATCGCCAAATGGTCTGACGCCGATATCATCATCTACATCGGCTGTGGCGAGCGTGGAAATGAAATGACACAGGTGCTGGAGGAGTTTTCAGAGCTTGTGGATCCAAAGAGCGGCAATCCTCTGATGGACAGAACCACTCTGATTGCCAATACCTCCAACATGCCTGTAGCTGCCCGTGAAGCAAGTATTTACACCGGACTTACACTGGCTGAATATTACCGTGACATGGGTTATGACGTAGCGATCATGGCTGACTCTACTTCCCGCTGGGCTGAAGCCTTACGTGAGCTTTCCGGCCGTCTGGAAGAGATGCCGGCAGAAGAAGGTTTCCCGGCTTACCTCGCCAGCCGTCTGTCTGCTTTTTACGAGCGCGCAGGCATGATGCATAACTTAAATGGCAGTGACGGATCCGTGACCATTATCGGCGCCGTATCACCGCAGGGAGGCGATTTCTCCGAGCCGGTCACACAGAACACCAAACGTTTCGTCCGCTGCTTCTGGGGACTTGATAAGAGCCTTGCCTACGCAAGACATTTCCCGGCGATCCACTGGCTGACCAGCTACAGTGAATATCTGACCGACCTCGCAGCCTGGTACCACGACAATGTATCACCGAAATTCGTTGACTACCGCAACCGCATCATGGCACTTCTGAATCAGGAGAGCAGCCTGATGGAAATCGTAAAGCTGATCGGAAGTGATGTACTTCCGGACGATCAGAAGCTGGTTCTGGAAATCGCAAGAGTCATCCGTCTCGGATTTTTACAGCAGAATGCATTCCACAAGGATGATACCTGTGTCTCTCTGCAGAAGCAGTACAAAATGATGGAGATCATTTTATATTTATACAAACGCTGCCGCGAACTGGTAGCCATGAATATGCCAATGTCTGTCCTCAAAGAGGAAAATATTTTTGAACGTGTCATTTCGATCAAATATGATGTCCCGAATGACAATCTCCAGCTCCTTGACCAGTACATGGCAGACATTGATGCTTTCCATGACCGTATCATGGAAAAGAACGCGTAAGGAGGGAAAATAAAAATGGCAATTGAATATTTAGGCCTCAGCAGCATTAACGGCCCTCTGATCGCGCTGGAAGGCGTTCAGGACGCTTTTTATGATGAGATCGTAGATTTTGTCGTAAACGGCAAAGAACACAAAATGGGACGTATTGTGGAGGTCTACGAAGACAAAGCAATCATCCAGGTATTTGAAGGCACAGAAAATATGTCCCTTAACAATACCCACACCAGACTTACCGGACATCCGATGGAGATCGGTCTGTCCGAAGAAATGCTTGGAAGAACCTTTAACGGAATCGGAGAACCGATTGACGACCTTGGACCGATCACGATTGAAGAGGTGCGGGATGTCAACGGACTTCCGTTAAATCCGGTCAGACGTGAATACCCTCGTAACTATATCCGTACCGGAATTTCTGCGATTGACGGACTGACCACACTGATCCGCGGACAGAAGCTGCCGATCTTTTCCGGCAACGGTCTTCCGCACGACCAGCTTGCCGCACAGATCGTAAAGCAGGCTTCCCTGGGCGGCGGCACCAATGAAGATTTCGCCATCGTATTCGCCGCAATGGGTGTCAAGCATGACGTAGCTGATTTCTTCCGCAGAACCTTCGAGGAGAGCGGTGTTGCAAACCATGTGGCAATGTTCCTGAACCTTGCCAACGATCCGGTCGTAGAACGTCTGATCACCCCGAAGGTTGCGCTGACCGCCGCTGAATACCTTGCATTTGAGAAAAATATGCACATTCTGGTCATTCTTACCGATATGACTTCCTTTGCCGAAGCCATGCGTGAGGTTTCTTCTTCCAAAGGAGAAATCCCAAGCCGTAAAGGATATCCGGGATATCTGTACAGTGAACTTGCCACCTTATATGAGCGTGCAGGAATCGTAGAAGGAGTAAATGGTTCTGTCACACAGCTCCCGATCCTGACCATGCCAAATGATGACATTACCCATCCGATCCCTGACCTGACCGGTTATATCACCGAAGGACAGATCGTACTTGACCGGAATCTTCACGGACAGGCGATCTACCCGCCGATCAGCGTTCTTCCGTCCCTGTCCCGTCTGATGAAAGACGGTATCGGAAAAGGCTATACCAGGGAAGACCACCAGGATTTGGCAAACCAGCTTTTCTCTGCATATGCTAAAGTAGGAGAGGCCCGGAATCTTGCTTCCGTTATCGGAGAAGACGAACTTTCTCCAATTGACAAGAAATACCTGGAATTCGGAAAGGCATTCGAGGAGCGTTATATCGGCCAGGGACCGAACGAAAACCGTACCATCGAAGAAACCCTGGATCTTGGCTGGGAACTGCTTAGAATCCTTCCAAAAGAAGAGCTTGACCGTGTCGATACCAAGATTCTTGACGTATACTACAAAGGCTAAGGAGGGGAGTCTATGGATCCACGTTCATTTCCCACCAAGGGAAATCTGATACTTGCGAAAAATTCACTGACACTTGCCAGACAGGGATATGAGCTGATGGACAAGAAGCGGAACATTCTGATCCGCGAGCTGATGGGCTTAATCGACGAAGCAAAGGATATTCAGGAAGAAATCGATAAAACCTTCACCTATGCCTATCAGTGCCTTCAGAGGGCGAATATCGAGCACGGGATCAGTACAGTAGAAGAACTTGCCTATACAGTTCCGATCGAGGATTCTATCCGCATCCAGACGCGAAGCATTATGGGAACAGAAATCCCGAAAGTGAAGTACGAAAAAGAAAATACCAGACCAACCTATGCATTCAGTACTTCCAGAGAATCCATCGATATTGCCCGTGATGCATTCTGCCGTGTAAAGGAGCTGACACTCAAGCTTTCTGAGGTAGAAAATGCAGCATACAGACTGGCTTCAAGTATCAAAAAGACACAGAAAAGGGCAAATGCCCTGAAAAATATTACAATTCCGATGTATGACAATCTCGTATATACGATTACAAATGCACTGGAAGAGAAGGAACGGGAAGAATTTACCCGACTGAAAGTGATCAAACGAATGAAAAACAAATAATATTTCTGAAAAAATCATAAAATATAGAAAATATATTGACAATACACCCATTTTGTTATATAACTTATAGAACAAACAGAATCACGAAAGTAATGACTTTTACAAATCGGGGGGTGAGCATATGACTTTTTGGAAAGTATCCGACACCAGAATGAACTGCCTTATCACAGAAGCAGAGATTGCCGCACTTGGCTACTCACTGGAAGATCTGACACAGGACAGAGAGCGTACCGAAGAATTTTTGAATCTTCTTCTCAACAAAGGGAAAGAAGTTCTCGGACTTAACACCGACAATGGAATCCAGGGATTTTACGGTGCATTTCTTCCTGACCGGAGCCTGATGCTGACGATCTCCTGCCAGACTGAGAATTCTCCGGAATCCGTCCAAAAAGATGGTTCTGAAACTTCCGGTATGCTGATCGAGCCTGACAGCAGTGAGAAAGAGACCATTCGCTGGCAGATTCTCTTTCCAAGTCTGGATAATGCAATCGACTTCTGCAAGATCCTCGGATGCGGCCAGGCATCAGAAAGCCGTCTGTATAAAGATGACGGTGTCTACTATCTGATGGTAGACTTCCCAAATACGGAAGACGGCAATAAAAAGGCTCAGCGCATCGTATCCGCCGGTGAATTCGGTGGCATGGTCGAAAAAGATGCAATTTCTGAAGCTTATCTGAATGAACACGAAAAATGCCTCCTGAACAAGGATGCGATCGATATTTTATGCAAGATGTAGTAGAAGGGGACTGAAACAGTCCCCTTTTTAGTACACGAAATAAATTTTTCTTTATTTTTCCACAGATCCAGTAGCTTTCCACAAATGAAATAAACGATTACTTTTACACATGCATCCGTCTGTAGAAACAAATCCAAAAAAGAGCACCGTCCCCGATGCTGATCCATCAAAAACAGTGCTGATACTGCGCCTTCAGGGATTCGAACCCTGGACAAATAGATTAAGAGTCTACTGCTCTACCAACTGAGCTAAAAGCGCATGCATTATTCGGTTTTCCGTAACGCAAGATTTATTATATAAGACAGCCATAAAAAATGCAAGCTTTTTTTTCATAAATTTTAAAATTTTTTAAAAAATATATTTTTTTGCTGAAAAAGAATGTGCCTTGGCACATATAAAAAGATCATGTGTACCGTCCGAAATTCGAACACATGATCTTTTTGTGTACCTTTTAGGGTGGCTTTTTTCTTATCTTACATAAATTTACTGATATATCCCTGTACAAAGATAAATAATACAATCAGTGGCAGGATATAGCTTACATAAAATTTCGCCCATTTCGGGAATTTCACTCCTTCTCCGGTATCCGCTTCTTTCATGAAGTTCTTCCATCCCCATCCATAACGGCTTGTACAGAACAGAAGATAGACCAGACTTCCAAGTGGAAGCAGGTTGTTACTTACCAGGAAATCCTCCAGATCCAGTACTCCGGAACCTTTTCCGAACGGCATAAATCCACTCCATACATTAAATCCGAGAACACAAGGCATGGAAAGTACCGCTACAACCACGATATTGACGATTACAGCCTTTTTCCGGCTGCATCCGGTCAAATCAATGGCAAAGGATAAAATGTTCTCAAAAACGGCGATTACGGTTGATGCCGCAGCAAAAATCATAAATAAGAAGAATAAGGCTCCCCAGATTCTTCCGCCTGCCATGGAATTAAATACATTCGGAAGTGTGATAAAGATCAGGCTCGGGCCTTCTCCCGGATCCACCCCATATGCGAAGCATGACGGGAAAATGATCAGACCTGCGATCAAAGCAACAAATGTATCCAGAAGTGTTACCAGGACTGCTTCTCCTGTAAGACTGCGGGATTTGTCGATATAGCTTCCGAAAATAGCAATTGCGCCGATTCCAAGGCTTAATGTGAAGAAAGCCTGCCCCATAGCGGCAAAAATCGTGTCAAATAAGCCATATTCCACGACTTTGTGGAAATCCGGTGCCAGGTAGAAGCTAAGCCCCTCAGAAGCCCCATCAAGCGTTACAGAACGTGCTGCAAGAATCACCATCAGTGCAAGCAGAAGCAGCATCATAACCTTCGTGATCTTTTCCACTCCATTTTGAAGCCCCATTCCACAAATCGCAAAACATCCAACAACAACAATGATCATAAAGAAAGTCATTGTTCCAGGTTTTGCAAGCATATCGTAAAACACACCTACAACAGCGGCAGTATCCTTTCCCTCAAATTCACCAGTCATCATCTTGATGAAATACTGGACCATCCAGCCTGCAATAGTGGTGTAGAACATCATCAGCAGATAGTTTCCGGCCATAGCTCCATACTTATACCAATGCCATTTCGTTCCTTTTGGCTCCAGACGGTCAAAGGAAAGCGCCGCACTTACTTTACTGGCTCTTCCGACAGAAAATTCCATTACCATGATCGGAAGTCCAAGGATCAGTAAAAATGCAAGGTAAATAAGAACAAACGCTGCTCCACCATATTTTCCTACAATATAAGGAAAACGCCAGACATTACCAAGACCGATCGCACATCCTGCAGAAATGAGGATGAATCCGAGTCTTGAAGAAAACTTTTCTCGTTGCATAAAAAAATCCTCTCATTCTATTAAATTGTGGATAACTTGTCGAAATGATACTTATCCCCATTTTTCGACAAGTATGTGGATAACTTTTTCCAGAATATCCACAGAGGAATTATACTGAATTATCGGGAAATTGTCCATGATTGTTTATATTTTCATTGGCGAAGCCACCTGATAATTTTAATTTTCCCCTTTTTAGTACACGAAATCGCCAGATGTGTACCTTTTGGGGTAAAAATTTGCATGTATATATATATTAAAGATAACAACAGCTTATTAAAATTCCTTTGTTTATATTAGGAGGGCTGAAAAAGCCCGTGGTTGAGGCATTTCGAGGCATATTTTGTGTACGGAAAAGGGGAAGGTTGTTTACTTCAGAGGGCAAAGAGGTGTACATATATGGGGGTTGTTGTTTACTTTGCAGGGTTACGCAGTGTACTTGAAGGGTTGGCGATTTTACCTTTTCTGTACACAAGTGTCGAAAAAATTTAAAAAAAGGCTTTACAAGAGTGGTGTTCTTGTATATAATCAACCTAGACGTACCGTTTTGGTACACATTTTTTATCAAAAAAGGTACCTTAATGGTACACGAAAAGAACAATACACACCTTAAACGTACACAAAACGTAAAAAAAGACAGAAACCCCATTTTATGGGGTACTTTTTAGGGGAGGGTGTTCCTTTTTGGTACACAAATCCCCAATATAAAGGGGTTGGTTACCCCGAATGGTACACAATAAGGGATTATATGGGGTGTAGAGGGGATTTTAACACACCTCAAAAGTACACAATAATACAGAAGAAAACAATTAAGGGGTATGAGCGATGAAGGAAACACAGAAAAAACCAAAAGAGAAACAACTGCTGGACCGGGATACGGTCTCCCGTTCCAATGTGCTGATCGAAAGTAAATCCAGTACATCATTATTTGAAAGAAAGCTTCTTAATATTGCAATTGCAAAAGCATATGTAGAAGATGGAGAGTTGATTGCGAAGGTTTCCACAAAGGACGTTAAGAATTACCTTCATATAACAGGAAACTCCATCTATTCCCGTCTGAAGGAAGTTTCCAAAGAGACATTGGGACATGTAGTAAGTATCGAGGACGACGAAAAAGAGAACTTCATCATGTTCAATGTAGTGAATAAATGTGAATATAGAGATGGTGTGTTTACGACCAGATTTACTAAAGAGATGAAACCTCATATCTATAACCTGAAAAAAGACTATACCCGTATGAGTCTTGATGTATTGTGCTCTTTTAAATCCCTGTTTACAACCCGTGTTTACGAAATCCTGAGAACCCAGTATTATCGTTTTGACAGGGAACAGTGTGACCAGCTGATCGTACCGAGACCGCCGAAGAATCCATACACGATCGCAGAGCTTAAATTTACACTGAATGTAGTTGATGCAAATGCATCTAAAGCAGTAAAACGTCTTGTTGAGCAGGGACGTTTTGAAGAAGCGCTTGCAGAGATTAAGGATGCACCGTTTGAGGACTGGCGTAATTTCCGTAGAAAAGTACTTGAAGTTGCGAAAAAAGAGCTGGAAGAATCCGAGTATTCCGAGATCTGCTTTGATTATGAACCGGTTAAAAGCGGGAAGGGCGGAAAGGTTACAGGAATCCGTTTCTTTGTGAAGAAGAATCCGAAGTGTATCCATCATTCAGACCTTCAGCGTATGCCATCCGGAGAAGAAGAGGGCGAAGAGATTGCGCCAAATGTACTGGCTGCAAAGAAAACTCCGGTTAATGAAAAACTGATTTTAGAAGTTGCTGATATTTTTGGAAATGAACCGATCACGATCCAGGAGATCAAGGTGCTGCTTCAGGTATCCGATAACCAGCCGGATGTGATCCGGAAAGCTTTTAAGCTGTCACAGGAGCAGGCATACATCAATAATCTGGTTGGATGGCTCAGAAAATGTATCGAAGAAAAGTGGTATGAGAACGAAAAAGTATCCAAGTTCAAAGGAAAGACGCTGGAAGAAGCGCAGATGACGCTGGATCTTTATCAGGAATACATAGAAGAGCGCGAGAAAGTAAAAAAAGAGTAGGGTATTTTTTGCGAAAAGTAGAATTATTACCTGAATGGTACACAAGTTAAGTGGATATATGTGTCCCCGGGATGCTATTTGCAGAGAGGCAGGTAGCATCCCGGGGATTTTGTGTCTTATTTTATGGAAATTGGAAAAGCTAATTTTTGCTTTTTTGAACGAAATAAAAGTTTGCTAAAGTTAAATGATGGAGGAACCGAAGAAGAACATGGAAATAAGAAAACTATTAGATTTTTTAAAGACAGCGGAACAATTGAAATGTAATACCAGACACTCGTATACTTCTACAGGTCGGTTAGAAAGTGTGGCAGAGCACAGTTGGCGGCTGGCGTTGATGGCAATGCTGGTTGGAGATGAATTTCCGGAGCTGGATATGGATAAGGTGATAAAAATGTGCCTGATCCATGACATGGGTGAGGCGATCACCGGAGATATTCCGGCATTTGAAAAGACGGATAAAGACCGAAGGGTTGAGAATAAAAAGGTGGAGCAGCTGACGGATACACTTCCGGAACCGGTCCGTGCAGAATGGAAGACATTATTTGAAGAGATGGAAGCGATGGAGACACAGGAGGCGAGGCTTTATAAATCACTGGATAAGCTGGAGGCGCTGATCCAGCATAATGAGGCGGATATCTCGACATGGATTCCGTTGGAGTATGATCTTCAGATGACGTATGGGAATGAAGAATGTAAGTTTACGGAATATATCCAAAGGCTTCGGGATGAAGTGAGGAAAGATTCCAAGCGGAAGATTGAAGAAATTTAGTTATAAATCGGGGTAACAGGATTCGAACCTGCGACCTCACGGCCCCCAGCCGTGCGCTCTGACCAAGCTGAGCCATACCCCGAAGTGTTATTTCATTATAGTATAAATTATTTTAAATCTCAATCATTGTTTTGATGTGAAGAAATGCAGTTGACAGGTTTCTGGAAAGAGTTCAAAATAACGATATGCAAATATAAATGAGTAAGATGAGGAATAATTATGGAAAATTTAATTTTCAGTCTGAATGCAACGATTCCGATCTTTTTGATGATGTTACTTGGAATGTTATTCAGAAAACTGGGGTGGATGGATGAAGTCTTTGCGGCAAAGATGAACAAGTTTGTATTTTTGGTTCCGCTTCCGGTGTTGTTGTTTGAACAGCTGGCAACGGTGGATTTTTCGGAAGTATGGGATATTAAGTTTATTCTTTTTTGTTTTGTGGTGACGGCGATCAGTATTACGATATCAACTTTGATTTCAATGCTGTGGAAAGACCGGAGCATTAAAGGCGAATTTATACAGGCGACTTACCGGAGCAGTGCGGCGCTTCTTGGTATTGCGTTTATCCAGAATATTTACGGAACTGCGGGAATGGCGCCTCTGATGATCATAGGAAGTGTGCCACTTTATAATGTTATGGCGGTTGTGGTACTTTCATTGTTTAAACCGGGGAATAATTCTTTTGATAAGGCGCTGGTAAAGAAAACGCTGAAGGGGATTGTGACGAATCCGATCATTATTGGGATTGTGGCGGGATTTGTCTGGTCTGCGCTTAAGCTTCCGATGCCATTGATTTTACATAAGACGGTATCAAGTATCGGTGCGACAGCGACGCCGATGGGACTGATGTCGATGGGTGCAACATTTGAGATGAAAAAGGCAACATCGAAGATGAAGCCTACACTTGTTGCTGTGTTTATGAAGCTGGTTGGATTCTGTGCGATATTTCTGCCGGTGGCAGCGATGCTTGGATTTAGAAATGAGCAATTGATTGCGATTCTGGTGATGCTTGGATCCGCTACGACGGTCAGCTGTTTTGTTATGGCAAGGAATATGGGACATGAAGGGACGCTTAGTTCCGGGGTGATTATGATGACGACGTTGCTGAGTGCGTTTACGCTTACGATGTGGCTGGATGTGCTGAGATCGTTTGGGTTGGTGTAGAGTGGAAAAATTTTGACATATTTATGATTGAGTGATAGTATGAATATAGAAAAAGGGTGATACCGATAGACGGTTAGCCCGCTTAACTATTTAGAATATCAAAGATAGTCGCCTAGTTTGCAGACAGGGGCGGCTATTTTTGTGACTTATTATGATCTTTGCCGAATGTGTATCCGGCACAAAAGCAGCTGATGCCAAAGCTTGCAACTGCAATGAAATCCAAAATACTCATTAGCTTAGCCCTCCTTTCCAGTGGATTCCGTTTCAGGTTTCTATGTAATCAGAGGGGGAAGTCCACAGTCCCTCTGGTGAAGGACTAACCGCCTACCGTTATGGTAGCACCCGTGAGTTGAGTATAGCAGTATGCGGGGGAGGTTGCAATTGTGCAAAAGGGAGATTTTGGCGCGGAGAGGCGCGAAGGTGCTGGCGCTGTTCGCTTGGGAGATGGGTGCCAGGGGCGGGGAAGGCGCTGGCGCTGTTCCCCTTGGGAGGATGGTGCGAGGGGGCGGGGAAGGCGCTGGCGCTGTTCCCCTTGGATGGATGTGTGTTGTAGGTAAGAGGAGTTTGTGGGTCGAATGATTTAGGGGAGGAGCAGTGCACCACAGCTCGTGAACCTGGCGGTTCATTCGCTGTGCGAGCTATCGCTCTATCAAAATAAAATAACACCCAAATTTTCATGCGAGCATGAAATTTGGGTGTTTTTTTATTTTGGCACTGCTCTATCTGAGGACAAAGTACTGTTCATACCACAGTAGGAATGAATATACTGTATAAATCTTTCTATGATAATTTCCAACTTTATTCTTATGATCTTCCAGCCATTTCAGCAGTAAGTCCTGATTGAAGAATTCGGATACGAAGTCTTTCTGGAACATTTCTTTTACTTTATTATAGTATTTATCTTCCCGGAGCCATACTCTGAATGGTACGAGGAATCCGAGTTTTTTACGTTTTGCCCAGTCCATTGGGATGTGGGAGAGGGCGGAGATACGGAAGGCTTTTTTGGTTTCCATGCCGTCTACGCAGTATTTGCTGTCGATGCTGCGGGCGAGTTCCCAGACTTTTTTGTCGAGGTATGGTACACGCAGTTCGAGGGAGTGTGCCATGGTCATCTTATCTGCTTTGAGCAGGATGTCGTGTGGCAGCCACAGGTGCATATCGAGGAAGAGCTTTTTATGAAGGTCGTCCTGATCTTTTACCTGGTCGAAGTACGGTTTGGTTACGTCCTGGTAGCGCATCTTGCTCTTGTATGCAGGAGCGAGTACTTCATCTGCTTCTTCGTTGTCCATGATGAATGCCTGTCCGATGTAGGAATCTTCTACGGAAGTTGCATTTCTCTTGAGGAAGTTAAGTCCTCTTTTGTCTGGCTGGTGTTTTGCCCAGTCTCCGAGTTTTTTACGGATAGATGCCGGTACGATCTTGCGGTACATATCACCGGATTTGCTTGGGATATATGTCTCGTATCCACCGAACATCTCATCTGCACCTTCTCCACTTAAGACTACTTTTACATCTTTGGCTGCGAGCTGTGACAGATAGTACAGCGGTACAGCGGAAAGGTTGGCATGTGGTTCATCGGAATGATACTGAACCTCCGGCAGAGCATCGAAGAATTCGTCAGAAGAGATTTCTTTCTTTGCATTGCTCATATGAAGGATATCGCACAGATCCTTGGAGAAGGTTGTCTCATCGAATCCGCCGACTTCAAATCCTACGGAATAGGTCTTCATCGGTTTTACAGTAGATGCGATGTAGCTTGAATCAACACCACCTGAAAGGAAGGATCCTACTTCTACATCAGCAATCTGATGGTAATCAACAGAATCCTGAATTGTCTCACCGATGAGTTTTACTGTCTCGTCAAAGCTGCGGTCTTTCTTTGCATAAGTCGGATCGAAGTATTTTGTTTTCTTAAGTTCTTTTCCATCATAAGTGAAGTATGTTCCCGGTTCCAGTTTGAATACACCTTTGAACATGGTCTCAAGGAGTGGAGTGTACTGGAAGATCAGGTACATCTTGAGGGCATCTTTGTTGACCTCTTTATGGAAATGTGGGTGAGCCAGGAAGGACTTGATCTCAGAACCAAATAAAAGGCTTCCATTCATCTGTGCATAGTAGAATGGTTTGATTCCGAAGTAGTCTCTTGCTCCGAATAAGTTGTGAGTTTCTTTATCGTAAATTACAAATGCGAACATTCCGCGGAGCATAGAAGCAATTTTTTCTCCGTAGGTCTTGTATCCCTGAAGAATAACTTCTGTGTCGGAGTTTGTCCGGAACTGACATCCGTGTTTCTCAATCAGTTCTTTACGGATCTCCTGATAGTTGTAAATTTCTCCGTTAAAAATAATGACATGTTTGCCATCTGCACTGTGAATCGGCTGAGATCCGCCTTCAAGGTCGATGATACTCAGACGGCGGAAGCCAAGGGCTACATAGTCATCAACAAAGCTTCCCTTGCTGTCAGGTCCGCGGTGGGCAATGCGTTCACCCATCTGGTCGATGACTTCTTCTCTATTAAAATCGCCGGCGCCATAATAGCCTGCAAATCCACACATAAATTGCACATCCTTTCTGAATTGATACATATTAAAAATATTATAGTAACTTAATTTTGCCTGTAGATTTATTTATTATACCATAGTCTATATAAGATTAACAAGGGATAAAAAACCGGAAAGGAATATCCAATAAAATCAGTAGGATATTCCTTGCATATTTTTTACAGGTGTTATATAGTGAAAAATGCAGATAAATGCGGAAAAGCCGGCAAAGAAAAGAGGAATCCGGGAAATGGAAAAGGTAAAAACTTTCCTGGCAGATATATCTGATCTGCTTGATGAGAAAAATTATCAAAAAATTTATGAAAAAGTTCCGGTGTTCCGACAGGAAAAAGCAGACCGGCTAAAGCACAGGGAGGATCAGGCTCAAAGCGTGGGTGCATGGTATCTTTGGATGAAGATACAGGAGAGACACCAGATACCGAAGGATGCAGGGCAGTCCTTTAATTTATCACATTCGGGGAAATATGTTCTGTGCAGCGCAGGCGTATCCGGAGAGCGGGTAGGCTGTGACATCGAATGTATGCGAAAATATCATGAAAGGCTGGCAGAAAAATATTTTTGTTCTTCTGAATATGAGAGGATCCGGAATGCAGATGAAGCAGAGCAGACGGAAATGTTCTACCGTTACTGGGTTTTAAAAGAAAGCTTTTTAAAAGCGACGCGCAAAGGCCTTGTGATGGGATTGAATACCAGCGAGATCAGGATTCCGAAGCAGGGAGATCCGGTTTTTTTAAGGCAGCCGGAAGAAATCCGGGAAACTTATTATTTAAAAGAATATCAGACAGATGGAGCAAGGATTGCGGTCTGCTCAACGAATCCGAATTTTGACGAAAATATTTTGGATATGACAGATATTTACAAAAGAGAAATGATTGTGGAACTTAAAGATTGAAAATAAGCCAATGAAACAAGAAGTGGATTGGTTAAGAGTTTACAGGTATTTTATGAGAGAAGAAGGAGAAGAAGATGCTTACACAATTTTCGAGAACAGAACTGCTTCTTGGCAAAGAGGCGATGGATAAACTGAAGAATTCAAGAGTTGCCGTATTTGGAATCGGCGGAGTCGGCGGTTATGTGTGCGAGGCACTGGTGCGAAGCGGAGTCGGTGCATTTGACCTGATCGATGATGACAAGGTATGTCTTACCAACTTAAACCGTCAGATCATTGCAACCAGAAAGACCGTTGGAAAATACAAAACAGATGTTATGAAGGAGAGAATGCTGGAGATTAATCCGGACGTGGATGTGCGAATCCACAAATGCTTCTTCCTTCCGGAAAATGCAGATGAATTTCCGTTTGATGAGTATGATTATGTAGTTGATGCAGTTGATACTGTGACTGCAAAGATTGAGCTTGTCATGAAATCGCAGGCAATGAATGTGCCGATCATCAGCAGTATGGGAGCCGGAAACAAGCTGGATGCAAGTGCATTTAAAGTGGCTGATATCTATAAGACACAGATGTGTCCACTTGCAAAAGTTATGCGCCGGGAGTTAAAGAAGCGTCATGTTAAGAAGCTGAAAGTTGTTTATTCAGAAGAGAAACCGACCAGACCGATCGAGGATATGTCGATCAGCTGCAGAAACCACTGCATCTGTCCGCCGGGAGCAAAGCATAAATGTACGGAGAGAAGAGATATTCCGGGAAGTGTGGCATTTGTGCCATCTGTAGTCGGATTGATTATCGCAGGGGAAGTAGTGAAGGACCTCTGTGCAAAATAAAAATAAAATCGCGGGCGCCCCTGCGGGGCGCATATCAAAGCCAGGCGTTTGCTGTCAGAACTTGCAGCAAACGTCTGGCTTTTTTGTTTTATTCTTTTTTCACAGATTCCCACTAATTTACACACATTTTACTTTTATAATTTCCCTGTAATCATTTAATAAGAGCGAGGGAGGCAGTATGGCAGAGCAAAATGTATTTAAACGGATTGAAAAGAAATATCAACTAAGCCGTGAGCAGTGTGAAGCTTTTCTTGAAAAAGCCGGGAACAGGATCTGTATGGATGAATATGGACTTCATACAATCCACAATATTTACTACGATACAGATAACTACAGGTTGATCCGCAATTCTCTGGAAAAACCGAAATATAAAGAGAAGTTTCGCATTCGTGGTTACGGAGAAGTGAATGAAAACAGCCGGATTTTTTTGGAAATCAAAAAAATATAAGGGCATTGTATACAAACGAAGGCTGGCGCTTCCGGCAGATCAGGCAAAGGCTTATCTCGAAGAAGGAAGAAAGCCTGAGGAGCAGAACCAGATCTTCCGGAAAATCGATTATTTTATAAAGTTCTACCATCCGGTTCCAAGAGTCTATCTGGCTTATGACAGGAGAGGCTATTATGGTATAACAGATTCGGGACTCCGTCTGACGATCGACCAGAATATCCGCAGCAGATACAACGGCAGAGAGTGGGACAAATAAAGAGCAGACAGATGATTCCAGACCGGATCCGGGAAATGGTCCGGGAGGCGGACAGCAGCCAGGACAAATGAGCGGCGGAATGGAGGCTGAAGACCAGGGTGCAACGCTCACGATTAATGGTGGTAACCTTTATGTAAATGCAAATGGTGACGGGTTAGATGCCAACGGAGATATTCTGATCACCGGCGGGAATCTGACGTTGCATGGACCGGAAGATGGAGGCAATGGAACGCTGGATTATGCATCCGAGTGTAAGATTACCGGAGGAACCTTTGCAGCAGTAGGAAGCAACGGTATGATCCAGAATCCAAGTGAAGATTCCGAGCAGCCAGTTATCTGTCAGAGTCTGGATTCACAGGTAGAAAGTGGAACTGTGATTTCCGTAAAAGATGAGGAGGGCAATGTGATCACAGAGATCAAAATCGAGAAAAATGTGCAGTGGTATGCATTCTCTTCTTCGAAATTAAAGGTCGGAAAAACCTATACAATCTGTATCGGAGATCAGGAAACAGAGGTGACTCTGGAGAGTAATTATACAGAGCTTTAAACTTAAAAAATTCTAAACTTGTCGGAAAAGACTGTTTTCTCATGAAGAAATATGTTAAAGTAAGGCTGAAATATGCGTAAAAAGGAACAAACATTAACGAGATGTCGTTTAAGGAAGGAAGAACCATAGACATATGATGAGAGAAGACAGGAAAAGAGCGGAGCAGCGCCAGAAAAAAATGGCGAGGCGCAAGCGGGAAGTACGAAGGATGAAAAGAAAGCTATATAAGGCAGGCATTCTTGCAGCAGCCGGAATTATAGTTTTAGCTGTGATCCTGATGCTTTGTGGAAGCGGCAGTGCAAAGAAATCTGCAAAAAAGACATCCTCTGCCAAGACAAAGACGGAGACAAGTGAAGAGACAGAAACAAAGACACCAGAAGAGATAGAAGCGGAGAAAGTTCAGGAGGTGCTGGATTCTGACCAGTATAAAGACCAGCTGGGCGAATTATATAAGAAAAACCCGGAGACGAAGGAAATCATTTTGAACAGAGAAAAGTATTCCGATGATTTGCTGACATGGCTGTTTGATCATCAGGAAGCACTGCAGTGGGTGATTGATTATCCGGAACAGTCAGCAAGATCAGAGGAAGAACTCAGTTCACAGGGACTTCAGGCAGTTGATCTGAAAGATTACAGAATCCAGAACCATATTCCGGTATATTTCCAGTGGAGCGAAGTATGGGGATATGCATCTTATGGTTCCGAGAATATCGGAATGGGTGGATGCGGACCGACCAGCCTTTCCATGGTGGCGACAGGACTTACGGGTAATACTTCATTTACACCGAAGTATGTGGCAGATATGAGTGTAAATATGGGATATTATGTAGACGATGTTGGAACGGACTGGACACTTATGACTGCAGGAGCTTCAGAGCTTGGAATAAACTCTGCGCAGCTTACCAACTGGTCAGAAGACACTCTCAAATCCGAGCTTTCGGCAGGACATCCGATCATCTGCAGTATGGGACCGGGGGATTTTACAAACCAGGGACATTTTATCGTCCTTTCCGGGCTGACAGAGGATGGGCATGTACTGGTCAATGATCCGAACAGTAAGATCAACAGCCGTAAGAAATGGGATCTGAATACAATTATAAATCAGATGAATGCAGCGTGGTCATTCTGGGTATAAAAATTTGGGAAAAGTGCAGGAGAATTGGAGAAATTCCCTTGCGCTTTTTCTTTATTTATGATATAAATAGATATTGTCGAGAGACAAAATGGGTGGATTCCCGAGTGGCCAAAGGGGACAGACTGTAAATCTGCTGCAATTTGCTTCGGTGGTTCGAATCCACCTCCGCCCATTGATGCGAGGTTGAAAAGACAGTGCAGAGCGCGTATGCTTTTCGCGGAAACCGTTTGAGCATCTCTTGCCGTAGTGGCGGAACTGGCAGACGCCCGGGACTTAAAATCCCGTGGGTAGTGATACCCGTACCGGTTCGATTCCGGTCTACGGCAGTGTTTGAAAAGCAGGAGAAACGTTGAATTTACAGCATTTCTCCTGCTTTTTGTTTAACCGGGATTCTGTTAAATACACACATATATTGTGAGTTGAACAGCGTCAGGTGAGATGCCGGAGATATGGAAGATAGGCAGGGAGAAATCCAGTGGAATGGAGAGAATACCAGATATTTTCGAAGTGAACCGGAATTGCTCCGTCTGATACAATCCGTATTTGCCGGCGTAGAGGCAGAAAAGTAGATACAGAAAGGAATGGAGGCATAAAAATGGGAGCATATCAACTGAAAAATGAAGAACTTACACTGACTGTTATTTCAGCAGGCGCAGAAATGAAATCGCTAAAAGACAATAAGACAGAGCAGGAATATCTGTGGCAGGCAGATCCGGAATTTTGGGGAAGAACGTCACCGGTTCTTTTCCCGATTGTAGGAAATTATGCGCAGAAGCAGTCGGTATACGAAGGAAAGACATATACGCTGTCACAGCATGGTTTTGCAAGAGATATGGAATTTGATCTGGAGAGTCAGACAGAAAATGAAATCTGGTTTATGCTCAAAGATATAGAAACGACATTGGAAAAATATCCATTTCATTTTATCCTGAAAGTAGGATACAGACTTTCCGGACGTCAGGTGGAAATAATGTGGAAAGTAGAAAATACAAATGATAAGAAGATGTATTTTTCGATCGGAGGGCATCCGGCATTTAACTGCCCTTTGAAAGAAGGAGAAAAGCAGGAGGATTATCAGCTGGTATTTGATACAGAAGGACCGCTCACGAGTAGCATCCTGAATGAAGAAGGTGCACTTTGTCCACGGACAAAAGTCTTAAATCTTTCCGGGAAATGTCTGAAGCTTGAGGAACATTTATTTGATGAGGATGCACTTATTATTGAAAATCATCAGGCACAGAGGGCAGGACTGGTGGATCCTTCGGGAAAGGTATATTTGGAAATAGAATTTGATGCACCGCTTTTTGGAATCTGGTCTCCGGCGAAAAAACATGCGCCATTTGTATGTATTGAGCCATGGTATGGAAGAAGTGACAGAGAAGATTTTGACCATACACTGGAAAAGCGTGAGTGGGGAAATGAACTGGAACCGGGAGCAGTTTTTGAAAAGAGCTACAAGATTCTGGTAAAATAGCCAAGAGGGTTGCGTTTCAAAGCCCAGACTGATACAATGGAAAAAATACATGGAATTATAAAAAGGAAGAGGAGAACATAAGATGAACTTTTTGGAAGAACGTATTGTCAAAGATGGAATCGTGAAAGAAGGAAATGTTCTTAAAGTGGACAGTTTTCTGAATCATCAGATGGATATTGAATTATTTGACCAGATCGGAGCGGAATTCAAGAAGAGATTTGCAGATAAGAATATCAACAAGATCCTGACAATCGAAGCTTCTGGTATCGGGATTGCCTGTATTGTAGCCCAGCATTTTCATGTGCCGGTTGTATTTGCGAAAAAGACACAGAGCATCAATCTGGAAGGGGAGATGTATGTAGCAGAAGTCGAATCATTTACCCACAAATGCAAGAACCAGGTAATTGTGGCAAAGAAATTCCTTTCAGAGGAAGATAATGTGCTCATTATTGATGATTTCCTTGCGAATGGATGTGCGCTGCAGGGGCTGATTCAGCTGGTTACAGAGGCAGGTGCAACTGTAGAGGGAATTGGAATTGTGATCGAAAAAGGATTCCAGTCTGGCGGAAGAATCATCCGCAACCTGGGTTATCCGTTGGAATCACTTGCGATTGTAGAAGCTATGAACAGTGAGACGGGTGAGATCACTTTCAGAGAGCAGTAAAAAGTGCAAAAAGACGCATATGCCTGAACAAAAATTTTGTCGGGCATATGCGTCTTTTGCGTATATGATGAGCTAAGTGCAGATTTGTATTTTCACAGGGATCTGCATTTTTGATATACAAAAAGAGAGTGATATTTGTTTTAGCTGATCCACGAGCGGTTATAGAAAAACATGGCAAGTGAAGAGCGAAAGATAACAATATATCCAATCACGCTGAGCAGGTTTAGTCATTTTGCTCCATCCATTCATTTAAAAGCCTGCAATAGCGGTCGGTATCTTCAATGAAGCATACATGACGGCAGTCATCAAAAAGTTCCCAGCGTGAATTCGGGATACTGTCATACATGGTCTTTGCAACCAGTGGAGTGCAAAGATCGTTGGCTCCATTGATGATAAGTGCCGGCTCTTTGATATTTTTCAGTTTGTCACGGTACTCATAGTTGCCGAGATTTCCGATTGGCGTGTATTCATTTGGTCCCCACGCGGTGATATAAGAGTCTGTTCCAATTTTTTTTGGACGGCGCAGGCATTCAGGATCGGTGTCTTTTGGTACGCCGGCGGCATGAAGAAGCATAAAGCGTTCATTGGCTGCGAGATATGCCGGATCGTCAAAATTGCCGGTTGCTTCAGCTTTGGCAATGGCGTCCTGATCTTCCTGGGACATGAATTTGATCATCCGGTGTTGTTCCTGGGCCCACAATTTGGCAGATGGGTGGGTGCTGGAAAGAATAACGGATTTGATCCCTTCTGGTTTGTGATCGCATAAGTATTCGATTGAGAGCATTCCGCCCCAGGACTGTCCGAGAAGATGAAGTTCATCAAGTCCGAGATACTTTCTGAGTTCGATCAGTTCATTCATCCATGTTTTAGAACACCAGAGTTCTGAATGTCCTTCTACATAGGAATTACCGCAGCCGAGCTGGTCGTAGGAAATAATTGCACGACCTTCATCAGCAAGCTGGTCAAGTACTTCAAAGTAGTTATGTGTAGAACCAGGTCCTCCGTGAAGCAGAATGAGTGGTTTTTTATTGCCGGAGCATTCGCCTGCAATACGGTAGTAGGTTTTGTATCCAAGATAAGGCATGTAGCCTTCTGTAATTTTCATATTTAATCCCTCCTATCAGTACACTGAGTCTCTTCATTATAACATCAGAATGAAGTAAGAGAAAGAAAAAGTGGAAAAATAAAAAAAATTAAAAAAACAAAAAAGTTGTTGACAAACAGTTGAATGATGAATATAATAATAAGAGTCACGCGGGTGTAGTTCAATGGTAGAACACCAGCCTTCCAAGCTGGATACGTGGGTTCGATTCCCATCACCCGCTTTTGTTATGTTTTAAATCAGGAGCCCGGTCGCCAAAGTGGTGACCGGGCTCTTGATTTATAGAGAAAAATTTAGT
>UMFX01025254.1_pt1 | contig 33258 bp, 35 predicted proteins | sample 1965131 | NCBI WGS metagenome assembly UMFX01 (sample SAMEA4836058, study PRJEB28245) | human gut metagenome | biome: gut microbiome; material: fecal sample | place: Denmark | collected 2008 | reverse complement strand
GGACAACCGATTCTGACTAGGCGCCGGCTTGCCGGAGCCGAAAGGATAGAGAACCTGTATGGGCTGCTTTTAAATATCTTCGGATGTTTGGCAGCATCTGGTACAGAAGGCGTAAGCCATCCCGGCTTGCCGGGAAAATATAAACACAAAGGAGGGCAGCTTATGTCAGTTGCAGTCATTAGTAAGACAGGCGAAAGATTGATGCCAACAAGTGAATACAGAGCACGTAAGTTGCTCAAATCAGGCAAAGCAATAAAACATAGTTATCATCCGTTTACCATACAGCTTACTGAAAGGGAAACTGGAGATATCCAGCCAATAGAGCTTTGTATGGATACCGGATATATACATATTGGAATATCTGTAAAATCAGAGAAGCACGAATATCTGGCAGAACAGATTGACACGTTAACAGACGAAAGAGGCAGACATGATGCATGCCGTATGTATCGAAGACAGAGGCGGAGCAGAAAAAGATACCGTCAGGCCCGTTTTAACAATAGAAAACGAGACCAGGGATGGATTGCTCCATCATTAGAGCATAAGAAAAAGATACATATTCAGGCAATTTCACGCATTAATAATGTAATGCCAATTACAGATATTACGCTGGAAATGGGAAATTTTGATACTCAGGTATTAAAAGCTAAGGAGGAAGGCAAGCCTTTGCCTCATGGTGCAGATTATCAGCATGGCGGACGTTACGGCATCGCGACGCTTCGCGAAGCAGTTTTTTCCCGTGATGGCTATAAGTGCCAGTGCTGCGGTAGAACAATAAAAGACGGAGTAATACTCCATATTCATCATATTAAATACAGGAGCCAGGGTGGAACCAACAGTATGTCAAATCTGGCTACTGTATGTGATAAATGCCATACACCGAAAAATCACAAGCCAGGAGGAAAACTATATAATTGGAAACCAAAGCTTTCATCCTTTAAAGGTGCAACCTTCATGACTGCGATACGATGGCAGCTTTACAATGAAGTTAAAGCTTTATTCCCTGATATCGATATCCATATTACATACGGAGCAGCAACAAAAGAACGGCGCCGAAAACTGGATATTGATAAATCGCATGTCAATGATGCTTTTGTTATGGGGCAGTTTCATCCGAAGCACCGTATAAAAGCGATTCTTTGCAAGAAAAAACGAAGGAATAACAGATGCCTTGAGAAGTTCTATGATGCAAAGTATATTGACAGCCGCGATGGAAAGAAACGAAGCGGTCAGGAATTATTTAATGGTAGGATTAACCGTAACCACAAGAAAAATTCCGAAAATCTGCATCAGTATCGGTTACAAAAAGTAACCGCTGGAAAAAGAACTGTTAGGAAACAGCATTATAAAATTCAGCCTCACGATATAGTCATATACGAAAACAGAAAACGCGAGACTGCAGGATGTCACTGTAATGGAACACGGATGATGCTACTCCCTGATAAGAAATCTGCATCTATTAAAAAAGTTAAAATATACAAATATGCTGGCGGTTATTTTAAATCAGCATTTAATTAAAAGGAGGAAGCAGGAGGAATGTAAAACCGCGCATTCCTCCCCACCCGACTACGAAACAAAGAATATTGTTTCTTCGTCGGATGGGGTATCCTGCGCTGAAAAAAAATGAAATGCTTGCAAAGAGACATAGCTACGTCATTGATTGATAATAATTCGGTGATAGCTCCCCGGTCGGAAGCCGGAGTCGTTATATTTATTCTCTGTGCTCAGTCTTCCGACTTCATTTGTCAGCTTCTGCGAGGCTTGGTACCGAGTCCGGCAAAGCCTGGGAGCTATCATAGGTTGGCCGCGGTCTCCTGTCCATCGATGATTGGGTTATTTTAGCCCGCAAAAATCCGCAAAAAATTTGCCAGTTTTGCTACACTGATATATAGTAAAAATATCCACAAGAATCCATAAAAAAGGAGGCAAAAGCAATGACCAATTTGCCGCAGGTTCCAAAGCTGCCGTATATTTCAGGAAAGACATTATTTGAGGATGACGAGAAAGCGAAAGAGTGGTTTGAAATATTACAAAAACGCAAAGCTGTATTGTGTAAGCTTGTAAGAAATACGACAGCATCAATGTATGCAAGAAACGAGCTGACAGAGAATGAAGAACTAAAAGAATTTGTAATTGTATCGCCATGTACGGATGGCGTGCACAAGTATCAATTGACAAAGTTTGATAAATACGGCCCTGTGTATGATGTGAGAAGAGATGATGAAGCTGAGATTGTGAAAGAGATTCCTAATTCGTATGGTGTTGTGGATGTGGTTGAGTAAGGAAAAGCGAGCCGAAGGCTCGCTTTTGGCTTTTTACTATATTCAGTTTTTGTTGTTAATTCTTTGTTTTTGGCTCTAAAATATCCTGAATTTCCTGAATTGTTAGTCCAGATATATTTGCAATTTCATCAGTAGCCATTCCTTTTTCTGATAATTCGTGAATCAAATTTGAACTTGCGTTAGCAAATTTTGCGCTTGTATCATTTGCTTTTGCTAATTCTTCTCGCTGCTTACGAATTACTTTGTTTTTCGATTCAATCGTTCTTATGGATGAATACCACATTTTATGCAAAGCCTTCACTCCTTCCTCATTTTCTTTGTAGTAGCGAAGTTCATTGGCGAGTACTTCATAATACATTTCGTCAGGGTTGACACATTTTAAATCATGTATCAATTTGCCAAGCGGAGTATCATCTTCTGGCGCTGCAAGGTTTAGATATATTACTTCTAAGCCATTATCAACGGTATCGCCAGTTTCAGCTATTACGTTAACAATATGATAAATTTTTCTAATTTTAGAAAAATCAGATTTTTTATGTTTATTGTAAAATGGGTCATGTTCGCAAATAAAAATTATATAATTGCGTGGAATTTCATTAAATTTGTCGTTCTCATTAATGTTGTTTATTAATATAAATGCATCATGAAGTCTTGCTCTGAATAATGTTGAGCCGAACTTTAATCGCTGCATTTCTGTATTTACAAATGCGCATTTTCCTAATATTTTACCAAGAAAATCTAATATAACACTACGTTTTTTAAATCTATTTCTAAATGATTTTTGTGTAGAATATGATTCAAACTGAATGTTTTCCTTTGTTATGTTCAGCGGTATTTTAGGTTCGCCGTCTACTGATTGTAATATCATGTTTGTTAAGAATTCATTATATTCTTTTTCTTCCAAGGCATGAGATGAAGCTTTATCTGATAATAACGAAATTTTATCTGTTGCCGCAAAGTCTTCAATCATTGAATGTATGTTACATAAATTGATATTTTTTAAGTCCTCTTTTTTAAATTTTTCTAATGAAGTAGATGTCTCCTTTCTTCTGTTGTTTTTCTTTATCATGATGATATATTACCTCTTTTTATTCTAATATTTTTTAGTCGATAAGAATAAGAAAGGTACACCTATAAAAAGCCAAATTTACTGCTCCTTTCTTGTTATTATCAATTCTTTTAATATGCAGTTATTGAAATAAAATAAAATTCTCTTTTTCTATTTTTCCCGCATATTAAATAAAAGGAGGTTGATATTTATGCCAAAATCACGACCGGCTACATGGCTGGAAAAAGAAATGATGCTGAATCTTATTAAAAAAAGCGGCAAAAAACTTGACGTTGACTTGGATAAATGTGATTATATTCGCAGTTCGGCCGGGAATCTTGTCTGTATGTTTGAAGACCAGCCGGTGTTCTATGTAACGAAAGGATGCCGTCTTGCAATGCCGCCACGGCCAAAGAAAATAAAAACAAGCCTGCGAAACAAAAACTTAAAAAAGCTGGCAAAAAAGGATGCAAAAAAGAAAGCAGCACATGAAAAACAGGTTGAAAAACAAAGAGAAAAGATGGCGCAGATTGCAGAGCAGGGAAAGGAAGAGATTGACCGAAGCATTTTTGAGACGGTGCAGGACAGAGAAAAACGCATGAGATGGGTGAAAGTAATAGACGAAGAGGCCGAAAAGGTAAACTGTGGCGAAATAAAGTTTGATATTTTTCCGGTATTTGAAGACAGCCTCGGCTCAGTCAGAATGCGTATTGTCGTACAGCCAAAAATGGATAAAAAAATAGGGGAAATAATGCCGAAACAAATTCCCCCTCAGAACTGGTCTGATGATATGGTCAGGGAGAGAATTGAGAGAGTCACACAGAGCGACGCCTTTGAAATCAGGCTTAATAAAGATGTTGAATATAATCTGCGTGCGAGCGTGCTGAATTATATTAAAAATAACCAGGCTTTGGCAATTGACACGGCATTGATTTCACTGATGCCGCATGCTGAGTTCTTCAAGTTTGTAAGACATATACAGAAAAACGGATACATATTAAAACCTGTAGAGCTGCAGAAACCGATGATACTGCCGGCAAGCGGTATGGTCAGATTTTACATTTATGATGTTATGTTTACGGTAAGCCCTGATGGCAGCGTAATTCTTATGAAAAAGGCTGCATCATTTGAGAATGCTGTTACTTTTGCGAATGCTCACAAGAATGACCTGAAGGCGTGTATGCGTGTTGCCGAAGAACTGAATAAAAACGAATCTGTCAGCTGCTCTCCACATCTTGCATTTCAGCTTGATGCGGTGGCAAGGACTCTTGACGCAAAGCTCGTGTTTGATGATGGAATTGACACACATGAAGAGGTATTTAAAGAAGCAGACATCAGAGCAAGCAAAGTCATACAATGGGCGCAGGCGGCTATTGACGGTCATGCCGCTGAGGTGAAGAAGCACAAGGCTGATGAGACAGAGCGGCTGTACGGCATTCCGCTTTATGGAAATCTGCTTGCGCTATATGTCTTAAAATTAATCAGAAAAAATGATGGAAAAATAACAGCAAAAACCGTAGCCAGGGATTTACGGCAGAAAGATAAAAAAATAAACAGTATTCCTGAATCCGGCAAGTTTGGCCTGATTAGGGCAGAAGAGATACTTGATATTGTCGATGAGTTGCAGGAATATGGTTTAATTAAGACCGGAAAGATTGGCCATGAGATAGTGCTTAATATTACAGATGACGGAAGGGAATTTGCAAGGCTGAGGTATAGAAAAACCCGGCTGAAAAGTCTTGGCTTTAAAGATTACACAGACGCTGACTGGGCGGAGTTTGTTGCGAAAAACGAAGGAATAAGGACAGCAGAAGAGATGCCGTTGCTTGAACACCTGGCTGTATTGATTCTGTATCCGGAAGAAGTAAAAGAGTATTTAAAAACAGCTTCAGATGAATGGAAGATGTATGTGGATATGATGCGTGATTTCGCATCTGGACATGAGAGGGAATATTGGGATATGGTGCATGAGATGATATCTGGTGATGAAGAAGACGATAAAGAGAGCAAGGAATAGAGAATGATAGTATTGTTTGCTGAAGCCATTGGCGGAAGGGTGCTTGTATAAGAAGCTGAGGTATGCGCGTTCTGCTGGCCGCAGTATTTTGCATATTGTATATGTAAAAATATACAAAAAAAAGAGAGGTGCATTAAAATGATGAGTCTAAGTAAAGAAAGAAAAGAACGAAGGCTACAGTCTTATGACGGTATGACGATGACAAGACGTGGATACAATGCGGCATTGTGTGGCCTGCTACTGTATGGCATTGCAGCTAACTTTATCATCTGTAAGTATTTTACGGATGCAGTAGAGGCGTTAAATCCGACAGCTTTTCTGATTGGGTATCTGGTCTGTGCAATTATCGGATGCCTTATGTCAGGTCTTTCGCATAATCCGGTTATCAGCTTCATTGGCTACAACTTAGTTGTGTTGCCCTGCGGTATGTCTATTTCTATCGCTATTGAAGCATATGGAGGACTGGATTCCGAAATAGTAGTAGAAGCGTTTATGATTACGTTGTGCATTACTGCGGCGATGACGCTTTTTGCAATCATATGCCCGCAATTTTGCAGTAAGTTAGGAGGCATTTTGTTTGCTTCATTAATTGGGCTGATTCTTGCCCGATTGGTGATGCTGATTTTTGGAATGTACAGCATTGCTGCTGCATGGATTGGCGCCGTAATCTTCAGTTTATATATCGCTTATGATGTATGGCGTTCGCAGCAATATCCGTTAACATTGGATAACGCGATAGACAGTGCTCTTGATATCTACCTTGATATCATCAACCTGTTTCTTGAGCTTCTTGAAATTCTTGGCAGATATAAAGATGATGACTGATTTATTTGCAGCCGGCTTTTAGCCGGCTGCTTTTTTGGTCGCATCGAAATTCGACATATTAAAAATGTAATAAACAAATATACAAATAAGAAAGGAAGCAAAAATTATGGAAGTAAAAGTTAAAATCGAAAAAACATTACATACTGACAATGATAAAGTTTTTTACGAAGATGAGGATATCGCCTTCGAGATGGAAAAAACCGGTGATAAGTATATTGGCAGGATTAAGAAAATCAAGAAGAAATCAATTATTATTGATGATATCATGATTAACCGTGAACCGGTGAATATAGAGTCGATGAAGGTTAAGCTTGACGATATCAAACCGTACAGCTGTCAGTACGTGTCTGTTGACTAGTTTTCCTCTGCTGCCTGCAAATATTTGCGGGCAGCTTTTTTGCTTCAGGATAAATATTGGCTGAAAATCAGCATATGCTCGCAGTTGCGCATGTACTTAACGAAGAACGGGAAATCCCCGGCCGATAAAAAGTCGTCCGCGGGTCAAATGTTCCAGTTTTAACTTCGCACGTGGTTCTGAATCCCCGTTCGAAGTCTGGTTACGAGCCGGAACGGCGAGTTATCAAAAAAATACAAAAAAAATATCTCATTTTTTTTCTTTTTTTTAAATTATTTAGCATATTAATATTGCTGATAGAAAATCAGCAAAAAATATTATAAAAAAAGAGGTAAAAAATCATGAAAAATAAAATCGCCGCAGTCGTTCTGGCTGCATCTATGTTTGGCACAGCAGTAATGCCAGCAGCAAATGTATTCGCTGCAGAAGCTGCAGAAACAGAGGAGGCAACAACTGAAGCAACCGAAGAGACAGCTGATGAAGCTGCTGATGAGACAGCAGAAGAAGCTGACGCAGAAGCTGAAACAGAAGAAGATGCTGATGCTTCCGAAGAAGAGGCAGAAGAGCCGGCAAAGGATATCGTCATGAAAGACGACGCTGCAGAAGCAGACTTTGACGGAGTATGGAAATTATCAGGTTTAAGAGTATTCGGTGAAGCCCTGAATGCTGATGACTATGGAATGGATTCTTCCTTCCTTACAATCAAAGATGGCAAGCTTGATATTTATGCTGCATCAGAATATGGTCAGTCAACAGATATCCCTGGCTTTGAAATGGCTTTTGAAGATGGAAAATATGTAATTGCTATGGACAAGGATTTTGCAAACAAGCTGAAAGACCCGGAAGAAGAAGCTCTCGGTGACAGTCTCTTAGATACTGATGAACTTGAATCCAAAGTTAAAGAACTGACCGCAGGCAACAACTCTAAGCTTGAGCTGCAGCTGACAGAAGACGGACAGCTTGCAGTTACATGTGCTGTTGATGTTCAGAATGATTATCTGACATTCTCAACAAAAGCAATCCAGGTTCTGGCAGACAAGAGCTCTGAGGAAGACCTTGACGCAGCAAAGAAAGCTGCTGAGGAAGCTGACGCAAGCGATGATGTAGAAGCTACAACAGAAGCTGAAGATGCTGACGCTGATGCTGACGCTGAAAGCTTAGGCGACGTTTCAATCGCTGACGAAGACGCTGAAAATGTAGACGTGGATGTAACAGCAGACGCTGATTGATGCCTCCACACGGCTAAAGTCGTGGGATTCCGTTGCCATACGGGAGAAATATCAATCCCCGTACGGTTTCTTGCGAAACAAAGGGTTCCACGTTTGCAGCCTGTGTTAGCGCCAAACGGTATGACCGAACCGGTTTATATTGTCACATTCTTCACCGGCCATTGAATTCGCCACATTTTTCGGTTAAAACTTTCGGAAGGTCCGTCTGTATAAGCCCGGTTTCTTACTCATATCCGCAGGGACAGCATCTGGTCCCTATGGCAATTATCAAGTTACATAAAAATTTAAATAGTTCCTATACGGGGCCGGGCCTAGCTCAGCCCCTTTTATTTTTCTTTGGCCTTAGAATCCAAAGCATGCAGGCCTTGAGATTCCATTTTCTTTCATCTGCTTAATTAGTAGGTTCTGCATTTTTACAAAATGCGGGAACAGCTCCCTGCATTTCTTCCTGCTTGGCTTTTTAGAATGCCATCTGCATGCAAGCAGGAATGCGCTGTATAAGTCACGCTGGACATTATTCCCTCCAACAGTCTTGAACCGCTGCGAAAGCTGTGTTTTTATATACGTGTTTGTTGTATGGTCGTACTGGCTTGCCCGGTATTCCCATTTATCAACTTCATAATAGAACAACTCGTACTGATTACACTTCCTCTGAAGAATTATCATTAATTCTGCGGGGCTTCGGTCCGTTACGGATTTTCCAAAACGTTTCTTTCTTTTGTATTTGTATACGGCCTGTTCTGTTCCGTCTGCTTTCTTAATGATTGTCGCTTTATTCTGCCGACGGGTCTCTTTTGCACGCTTCGCAAGGGCCTTAAAATCCATCGGTTCCGTTATAAACATGGAAGCATTTTTCACCATACGGTTTACTATGTTTCCGTGCATGTGCGTAGAGTACTCTGATTTTCTGCGGTATAATTCACGGACAATTGCTTTCTTTCTCAAACAGGTCTTGCTGAATGTCCAGCGTTTGCCTTTGTATTCGGATTTTTTCTTTACTGTACCATCTTCATTAAATTTCTCCGGATTTGTCTTTCTGGTAGAAGCGTCTATCTGGCGCTGCAATCTGGCAATCTGCTTATTGTAGTCCTTGCATTTTGGTGCAAGTTCCTCAAGGATAGCCAGGTCTTCAGAAACAGCAGCAACAGTAGAAGGGCCTTCATCAATACCCATAGTACCTCTCCCAGGCTGAAGCTTCTTCGGTGCATCTCCATCAAAATAAACATTTGCATAATAACGCCAGCCGGATTTAAACCATAGCCGTTCAAGTTCGCAGTATTTGATTTCATGTTTAAGAGACTCCAACACATAATTGCTTCCATCCGGAAGGTCTGCTTTTACTGTATCTGGCATTTTTACCGGAATAACAATGCTTCCCCACTTTACAAAGTACGGGCATTTTGTATCGGATGTGTCTTTGCAAAAGAAAATTCCCGTTGTGTGGTTCTTGCCGCGGATAGTCTTAAATTCTGTGATTTTCTTGTAGTGGACGTCTTTTCCGTCGCCAAACAGTACCTTCTCGACCCCGGCCCATACACGTTCCGCTTCTACCTGTGCCTGGTGAGAATTGATATGCTTTTTATATTTATGCTGCATCTTGGCAACATATTTATCAAATGCATTCTTAGACAGCCCGAGACTGTCTCTGAAGGCATTCATCTTATCTGCAACTAATGCCTTCTGTATTGCAGCAAGTTCATCCCCTGCATCCGCCTTTACCTTTAACTCACCGTATTCCTTTCTTAATGTACGGTATTCTTTACTCTTATCAAGCTGTGTCAAAAGTTTCTTCGCATGCTTCACGGTCTGATTATGTATCCGCGCTATAAGTTGAAAACGTTTCTCAAACAGACCTTCTGTATTTTTATTTGTCTTTAATGGAAGTCTGAGCGTATGCATAGGAGTTCCTCCTTTCTAAAATTAATCTAATATCGTGTTTTTTGTGTATCTACATACCATTTGATAGTTTCAGAACTGACATTCCCTGCAGTGCTGACAAAATAGCTTCTCGTCCATAGCGATGGCATCTTTTTCAGTTCCGGAAATAAAGCCCTAAGCTTGTTTGATGTCACTCCTTTAATAAGGTGCATGATACCCGGAATATCAGTTTGTGGATATACACTGACAAACATATGGACATGGTCAATATGGCATTCCATTGCAAGAATATCAATATTGTTTTCTTTACATATATCCATTACCATAGTTTTGAAAGCTGTCTCGACTCCAGGTATATTAAAGATTTTTCTTCGATACCTTGGACAAAAGACAAAATGATAGTTAATCAATGATACGGTTGTTTTTGTATACTTAAATTCATTTTTCATAATGCTATTATATCATACGGTGTGTATGTTGTCAATGGCTACATACACATTATTTTTAAAAAAATAATTTATATTTTTGTTCACGGAAGGGCAGAGTTGGATGCTGCCGGATTTATCCGTGCAGAGGAAAACGACAAACGGACCCATATAAAAAATTCGTAGAAAGTTTTACTTTTTGTAAAAATCAGGCATATTAAATATATAAAAAAGCAGTAGCTCCGTGAAGAGACCGCTGCTGCATAATTAGAATTATTCTACAGGCTCAGCTGCGAGCCCGCCTTTGTATATGTTTTGCATATACAGTGTAAGTACAGGGATAAGCCCCATTTGCTTATCTTGTGGAAAACTTAAGAGGTAAAATCCATCGTTCAATATAATCGTCTTATAACCTTGCAACACGGTCATTGTCGGGCGGAACCCCGCCCACATCTAGTACACGCAAGCGCAGCTTGCAGTATCATTTCCGTCGGATGCGGAGGATGAAAAACGGTGGCGTATGGAGACGTCTAGCCGGTTCTCTTTTGGGAACCCGCCAGATTTATCTGTGCGGAGCAGTCAGTTAAGCGGCTTTCATCCCACGGTTGAAACCGTGGGCTTTCTCGCCGTTGTTCTTTTTGTAAAATAAAACCTGAAAGGAGAAAAATAATGACAAAAATAAAACGAAAAATAAACAAGCAGTCTGTTATGCAGAAACAGCAATGGAAATATATGCGAAGGCGGTACCCGTTCCTTGTGCCGGTCAGGCATTGGTATACAGGAATGAAAATGACAAAAGAAGAGATAAAAAACACTCCTCCGATTTTAAGCCTTGAAAGCCGTGATATCCCTGACGGCTGGGTGAACAGGTTCGGGCATGAACTATGTGAGGAGCTCCGGGCTGAATTGATTAGATGCGGATGCCTGAACAGCGCTTTTGTCGTGATGGCGAAAGAGAAGTTTGGCGAATTAAGGCTGTGTCTAGCCGGTACTCCGAAGGAATGTAAAGCAGATGACATTATAGATAAATACAGTGAGATTTCAAGACATGTATGTGCCAGATGCGGAAAGATGGACACGCCGATGATAAATTATGGCGGCTGGTATATACCTTACTGTAAAGAATGTTATGAATATAATCAGTCATTTAAAGACGGCTGGTCAATGAGTGATATCACATATGAAGAATCGGTGATTTCTGTAAAAGACGAAATGACACCGAGAAAACTGACCTGGATAATGGCCGATGACAAGCAGCAGGAAATAGATATCTCTGATACTGTAGATAAGCTTCGCGAAAAACATATCAATAAGTATACCGATATTTTGCCGCATTACAGAAAGGGGGATAAATAAATGCCCGCTATTGCATTTTTAGTTGTCAGCTTTTTGTGTGGCTTTGAAATCACAAAACGTATGAAAGTAAATATCTGTGGGCAAATCGCAGCAGGTATTGGCAGTGGTTATCTGATGTCCGGATTGATTACAAAACGTATGAAAGTAAATATCTGGGGGCGAATCGCAGCAGGCATTGGCATTGGTTATCTGATATCCGGATGGATTGTATATATCGTATCATACTTTTCAAAAGTAGTACTTGGGTTGACACATCCTAAAGTGTACGGAAATATCGCTTCAATTGCAATTATGCTGCTGATTGCATTCCTGCTTATCGCAAAAGATAAAACAAAAACGTCTTTGAATACTACCAAAAAGGAATCTGCATTTTTTATCGTACTTTTTGTGTTTATTTTATGGACGATGTTTTATGTGTTCCATGTAACAACAGAAAACGGAAAAGAGCTGATAAAATCAGGTGTCACTATTTTCAGCGATTTTGCACCTCATACAGCGATGATTCGGTCGTTTTCGTTGCATGATAACTTTCCGACACAGTATCCGCATTACGGAGGAGCAGATGTAAAATATCATTTCATGTTTCAATTTCTGGCCGGAAACCTTGAATATTTAGGGCTTAGGATTGACTGGGCTTTCAACTGGATTTCTGCCACTTCACTTTGGAGCTTCCTGGTGCTTTTGTATTTCATTGCAAAGAAAGTAACCGGATATGCTGCAGCCGGCGTAATTACGGTTTTCATGTTCTTCTGCCGAAGCAGCTTTGCAGCCCTTGATAAGATTGTAAACACCCTTGCTGACGGCAGATGGTCTGATTTTTTTAGTAATTCACAGTTTATCGGGTATACGAATCATGAGGACTGGGGGCTCTGGAATTACAACGTATTTTTAAATCAGAGGCATCTTGGCTTCGGGCTTTTAATTGCGGCAATCGCAATTATGTATTTCATAGACCGTCTTGAATGGCTTGATGATATAGAAGTAAACGGTGAGGGACGACTCTCACGTTTGAAATCCGGATGTATGATAGTCGGCAAACATATTGTAGCATCAAAAGATGCCTGGACAATTTCCCCCAGTTGGAAAACGGCAGCAGTAGTTGGTCTTATGCTTGGGGCATTGTCATTCTGGAATGGGGCAGTAGTAGTGGCAACACTTCTGATTCTGTTTGGTTTTGCGGTTTGGTCTGACCATAAGCTTGATTATGCCGTGACAGCAGTGATAACTTTGATTCTGACATTTATTCAGACAAATTTCTTTATGGATAAGAGTGTCGGGCAGAGTATAGGCGTGACTTACCAGTTTGGATTTTTGGCTGATGAACTGACAATGCCTGGTGTTATCACATACCTTATAAAACTTGCCGGTATTTATTTTATCGGGGTTGTGGTTCTGATGCTGGTCTTAAGACCGAGCTTTAAGGCTATGATTTTTTCATTCATCCTCCCGGTAATTTTTGCTTTTACTGTATCTATGACTCCAGACATTGCGGTCAATCATAAATATGTCATTATCGCAACAATCTTTTTGAATATCTTCTTTGCGTATGCAATTGTAAGGCTTTGGAAGGACTGGCATGGAATATTGACAAAATGCATTGCTGTAATTTTAATTGTCCTGCTTACCGTTACCGGGGCTTATGATTTATTGACCATTTATAATTCCGATAAGAATGCTGTTGGTATTGACCTTGACAGTAAGCTGACAGGATGGCTGAAAGACAATGTAAAAGAGACCGACCTGGTGCTGACAGGTGAAGATTCAATGAGTGAGACCACCTTTGCCGGGATTATGCTTTACAACGGCTGGCCATATTATGCCTGGTCTGCCGGATATGATACTGAAACAAGAGCCCATAATGCGATTACGATTTATGGCTCTGATAATAAAGAAGAAATTGAGAACCTTGTAAAATGTGAGGGTATTACATATATTGTATACACTGACGGTATGACTTATGAAGATAACCCATGCAGTGATAAGGTTATCAAACAGCTTTACGACTGCGTATTTGAGGACGGAAGCATAAAGATATATAAAACATTCTAAAAAAAGTAAAAAACAATGGCAAAAACGTTATTTTTTTAAAATATTTAGCATATTGTATATGTCTGAGAAATCAGATGATAATATATGCATCTATGAGCCCTCCTAAGAATCAGCCCCGCACCAGGTTTTGCTTGGCGCGGGGCTGATTTGCTGTTTAGTTTTTCGCAAAAAATTGCGTTTTTTTAAAAAAATTCGGCATAATAGAAATAGAAAAATACAAAAGGAGAGTAAAAAAAATGTCAAACAAAATTTCAAAAAAAGCAACATCTGCCACGATTACAAAAGAGGAGCTTATAAAAGCCATACTAATTTTTGCAGCATGCGTACTTGCCGCGGTCAGCCTGCTGTACATGATGCTGGGGAAAAATGATGATACAATATTCCTGCAGTGGGAGATATATTTATTGCTTATGACGGTAATATCAATACCTTTATCGCAGGTATTATTTAAGCAATGCCAAAGCCTGCTTCCTTTCGGAAAAACGCTGGGCATCGTGCTTCCCGGGTTTGTGATGTGGGTGCTTGGTGTAGTTTTTAAGGTTCCGTTTACAAATATGACCGGAATCGGTGTTCTTATTGCATACGCCGTTTTTAATGTTGCGATATACAAAGCAGCAAATAAAGGGCAGAAAATATGCTTAAAAATGGTCACTGATGGGCTTAAAAAGTATGCAAAATATGAAATCATCTTTTATATCATCTTCCTATTTTGGGTGTATCTGATTGGTTTTAACCCGTCAGCTTATGGAACAGAAAAGTTTATGGACTATGGCTTTTTGCAGAAAATGCTGGTTTCGTCAAAACTTCCTCCCGATGATGTATGGTTTGCCGGAAAGCCTATCAATTACTATTACGGCGGACAGTATTATGCGGCATTTATTGCAAAAACAATGATTGGCGGTATCTCAAAAGCAGAGTATTCGTATAATATGATGCGTGCCGTGATTCCAGCCCTTATGTTTATGGGTGTGTTTGCATTAGTTGAACAGATGCTTACAGACAGAAAGGCAATGATACCGGCAACGGCAGCATCAGGTAATGCGTATAGTAATAAGAGGAATTATAAAATCAATTTCTTTGCTGCTTTATCAGCTTGTGTGGCAGTTTTTGCTGGCAATGCTCATTATATCGTATACGGAATCATAAAGCCTTTGTGTAATGTAAGTGGTGAGCCGTCCGGATATTGGTTCCCAGATGCAACAAGATATATCGGTTATAACCCGGAAGTAAAAAACGACCAGACGATACATGAATTTCCATGTTATTCCTTCGTTCTTGGTGACCTCCATGCTCATATGATAAATATTATGTTTGTAGTGCTTGTTATCGCATTACTGTACAGCTTTCTGAAACTGAGAAAAGAGAACAGTGTTACAGTAAAAACGTTATGGAAATTTCCTCAACTGTTTGTGATTGGTATTGTATGGGGGTTGTTTAACTGGACTAACTATTGGGATTTTATTATATATATTGTAGTAATCGCATTAACTATTTTCGCATCCAATATCATTTCAGAAGAGAAGTGGAAAAAGATAATCGTATATTCCGCTTTACAGACCGTTATGGTCGTAGTGGTTGGGGTGATTGCCGTAATGCCTTTCACAATGAATTTCCAGAGTGTATTTAAAGGAGTAGGCATCGCAGAACATCATTCAGCATTTTATCAGCTGTGTATCCTTTGGGGTATTCCGGTATTTATGGTAATTGTTTTTTCCTGTGTCTTTATTGCGAAGATAGTTTCAGACAGCAAGAAAGAAGGGTTTAAGACAGCACGGTGTGAAATCCTGCCAGCAAATATATTTGCTTTTATATTAGGATGCAGCGCAATAGGGCTTGTCATCATTCCTGAACTGGTATATGTAATTGATATTTATGAAGCAACACATGCCAGGGCAAATACAATGTTTAAGCTTACATATCAGTCATTTATAATGTTTAGTGTTTGCTGCGGATATATGCTCTATGTATTATCAGAAAATAAGAAAAAAGCAGTTAAAGTAATTACATGGATACTTGTTTCATTAAATGTCCTGATGTTTGGTTACTTCTTCAATGCCGCGAATTCCTGGTTCGGAACATGGACGGATGCTTCAACACGAAAGGGCACCAGTGCATTGGTTTATCTTGATGAAGAGGATTTTTCCAAAGAAAAAGAAGCTCTGCTGTGGCTGAAGGAATATTCAGAGAATAATGAAATAGACGGAGCTATTGCAGAAGCGCCGGGAGATAGCTATACTGCATATGAAAGAGCATCAGTTATTTCTGGTATGTCAACACCTGCCGGATGGAAGGTCCATGAATGGTTATGGCGAGACAGCCTTGACGGTATCTCAGCAAGAATCAGTGATATTGATTATCTTTACAGCACGTCAACTGATACAGAAGAAGTAAAGAAGATTATAAAAAAATACGATATAGAGTATATCTTCTTCGGAACCAGAGAACTTGAAAAATATGGAGCAGCAGTAAAAGAAGACGTAAAAAAACTTGGTGATGTAATTTATGAAGATGACGGAGCCTTTATTGTGAAAGTTAAATAGACATGCAGCCGGGAGATTTCATCCCGGTTGTTTTTCTTTCTAACCGTTAGAAAAATCCGCAAAATAGGAACAGCGTTAAAAAATTTCTGCATATTGTAATAAACACACAAAAAAAAGGAGGTCAAAAAAATGTCAAAAGATAAAGAGAAGGCAGGCGATACACCAGAAGAACTTAATATGCTTTTCAGAAAAAACCGTATTTACATGCTTGATTTCGAACACCGGACAAGAAAAATGTATGCATATGCTTATGCAGCAGCCGCGTCAGAAGGAGATGTCAAAAGAGTAGAAGAGAGACTGATAGAGCTGCAGTTAAGAAAAGATATAGAAGAATGCCAGAAAAAAGGGCTTGACGAAAAACTTAAAATCCTGCAGGGGCTGTATGATATGTGGTTTTGAGGTGCAAAAAAAAGACATGTGTGATTGAGGCACATGTCTTTTTGCATACCGACAAAAAAAGAGTGTATAATAGTGTAATAGTTTCGTTTTTTTGTGAATAATGTGAATGATTTGGCTTGCCGGTATACTGAAACTGCTTAAAGCAGGCGGTGAAAGAAAAGAAACGGAATCCTCCTTTTCTGAAATTTTTGTAACAAATTTGTAACGTTGCCTGCTTTAAGCTTTCCTGCCCTCCCTTCTTAATAAATTCCCAATAGCAATATGCAAGAAAAAACCGCAGATAAAATCCGCGGTTATATTTTCACGCTAAGGAGCGCGCATGTTATTCTGTTTTTCATAAAACAGACAGAAAAGTTTAGTATAAAATTTCCGGAATCTTTACCCCTAAATCTTCAAGAAAATCATTATATTAAGCCTTTCTTATTATTTTTTTATTTTTTTGTTTAATTAAGTTTTTTATAAGTAATATGAAAAAATACATATTACTAAATAAATCCTGAATTAAACACCATCCCACAGCGTCTGCGGGGGTTTGGAGGAAATTTCATCCGCAAGCTCCTTTCTTAATTATTAGATACAAATATAGTATGCTAGAAAAAAATACGGATAAAAAACAAAAAGCAGAAAAAATAATAAAAAAAACTCAAATGAGGTCTGCGAGGCAAGGAATTGCCGTAATCGTAGCCAATGCGACAAACATTAATGCGAGGCTGACGATGCCAAAATGTTCTTCACGGTCATCATCATAGTAATCATCACTGTCGTCAACGTCAAGATATTCTAAGATATCCGCATTGTCGTCCAGCAGGTTCATCTTGTTGAGCATCTTGTCCAGAAACAGTCTGTTGAAGTCTGTTCTTCTGTCAAGCTCTTCAAGCTCCTCCTTGATTACCAAAAAGCCTTCTTCAATACTTTCAATAAAGTTTGTCATATAAATTTCCCCTTTCGTTGATAAGTTTTTTTGACATTAACAATATGCCAGATTTTTTCATAATAAAAAAAAGAAGCCGACAAAAATTTGCCGGCTAAACTTCTTTTTTTGAATGAAATGAGGATGTCTGCAGCATCATCCTAAAAGGATGATGACTGCTGACATTGCTGCCCACAATGCTGTGGCCGCAACTGCGGCCTTCAGCATTGTTACAACTCCCAGAGGAGAGGAATTGCATTCTTCCTCTTCCTCCGGGTCCGGGTCATTCAGCATGACCTGTCTGAGAAGCCATTTGCTTACGTCTGTCCGACGGTTCAGCTCCTCTAATTCTTCTTTTACTACCGCATGCAGACATCGCGCCTGCCAAAAAATCCTTTTCATTCTTTTCCCCTTTCTTTTTTGCTGTTAAAACAGCAAAAATTAAAAAAATTTTTAAGCACAAATAATATGCTGGAATTTTTGCTGTATAAAATCGCAGGGCCAAAAAGGGCTAAACCGTCAGCTTGTCAGGCTTCCAATAACGAAAGAAAGTCTGCAAAATTGTATCTAAAAAAATACAATATATTGTTTTTTATGGACTCTTTTTTCTCGCATATTAAATTTGTAAATAAGTTTTGCTCTTATTTTTTGAGCATTACAAAAATAAAAAAACAAAGAAAAGGAGAACTAAAATGAACATTAAAGAAGCTAAAAACGAGGTTATGAAAGCAGTTAAAATTTATCTGGAGAAAGACGAGCATGGTGAGTACAGAGTACCTGTAGTTCGTCAGCGTCCACTGTTTCTGCAGGGTGCGCCAGGACTTGGCAAGACTGCCATCATGGAGCAGGTTGCTTCAGAGCTTGATATTGCTCTGGTATCTTACTCAATGACACATCACACCCGTCAGAGTGCGATTGGCCTGCCATTCCTGAAAGAAGTAACTTATGGTGGAAAAACTTACACTAAGTCCGAGTACACTATGAGTGAAATCATTGCATCTGTTTATGATGTAATTGAGAAGACAGGAAAGAAAGAGGGAATTCTGTTCCTCGATGAGATTAACTGCGTATCAGAAACTTTGGCGCCAGCGATGCTGCTTTTCCTGCAGTATAAGAGATTCGGAAACCTTTCCGTTCCTGAAGGCTGGGTAGTAGTTACAGCAGGTAACCCGCCGCAGTACAACAAGTCTGTTAAGGACTTTGACGTGGCTACTCAGGACCGTCTGAAAATGGTTGAAATTGAGCCGGAACTGAAATGCTGGAAAGAATATGCATATAATGCAGGAATCCATCCAGCGATTACCGCGTTTCTGGAGACCAACAACAAATACTTCTATGATATCAAATCCACAGTAAACGGTAAGGAATACATTACTGCACGTGGATGGGAAGACTTAAGCACTGAGATTCAGGCTTATGAAAGAAATAATTTCCCTGTCGATGAAGATTTGATTATGCAGTACATTACCAATAAGGAATGTGCTCGTAAGTTTGCTGTTTATTATGACCTGTTCAAGAAATATCGTGTTGATTATGCAATCACCGATATCCTTGCAGGAAGCATCAGTGAAGGAGCCGTAAACAAGGCTGCGAAAGCGCAGTTTGACGAGCGCCTGTCCATTATCTCCATGATTATGGAAGCTATCGGTACATCTGCAAAGGTTGTAACAACCGATGACGCTGCAATGCGTGAGGTTGTAACAAATCTCCGTCGGCTTAAAAAAGCTGTCGGAAGCTCCGATGCCATCTATCAGATGCTGCAGGGCAGAATTGACGAAGTCAAGGACAAGATGGAGAAAGAAAAACAGGCAAACGCACTGTCAGGCCAGAAGAAAGCCGTATACAACACCGAAATCAGAATGTATGAAAAATACAAAAAAGAGATTGATGAAAAAGGTGTATTCGGCAGCGGCAATGCTGAGCAGTTTGCGGTTGTTAGAGCTGCATTCCAGGCAGACGTTAAATCTCATACTGCTCGTCAGAATAAAACTGATAAGCAGATGGATAATGCGTTTACATTCATTTCCAAGGCATGGGGTGATGATAACCAGGAGATGACTCTGTTTGTCGCAGAACTTACAGTTAATAGAAATATTGCTGAGTTCATTGCAACAAATAAGAACAAGAGTTACTTCCAGCACAACAGCTCTATGCTGGTATATGACCAGGACAAGAATCTTAAAGAAGAGATTCAGGACGTTCTTGCGTCTGCATAACTTGCTTTTTGTTAACCCGGGATTTTTTATCCCGGGCTTTTTTGTTGTCTTAAAAATCCCGCATATTAAAGAATGAAACAAAAAAGTATCAAACAAGAAAGGAAGTAAAAAAAATGAATAACGCAATTATTACAAACTCAACAAACCCGGAGCTCGGAAAGTATCAGCAGCTTGCTGAAAAATGCATGAAACTTGTAAAAAACAAGCTGTATTTTAAGCATAAGGCTTTAAGCCCTGCTATTTACAGAATGCCGATTAACTACGTCGACCCGGGAATCGGAACCTTCGGAACTGATGCAAATCAGATTTATGCAGACCCAATGGATGTAATTTCAAGGTATAAAAATTCGCCTGAAAGATTAATCCGTTCATACCTGCATATGCTGTTTCACTGCATTTATCTGCATCCATTCCAGACGCAGCTGAATATTGACAATGGCGTATGGAATATTGCATTAGATATCTGCTGTGAAAATGCAGTAATGCGATTAAACCCGGAAGCAATTGACGGTGACGTAGAACGTCAGCAGATTATTGCCGGTATTAAAGGTAAAGTCAAGATGTTCATCCCTGAGCTCGTTTATAATGAATTGATGCAGAATCAGAGTAATTATAATTTCTTTGATTTAACGGCATTGTTCCATATGGATGACCATGTATGGCTGAATCCTCCGCAGAGCGGAAAAGGTAATAGTAACGATGAGGACGATGACGACAATCCTTACCAGAATCCAAACGCGCAGAATCAGCAGGGTGACGGAGATGATGACCAGAACCAGCAAAATCAGCAGGGCGATGGCAGCGGTAATGGCGAAGACGGCCAGGATGAAAACCAGCAGGGCGGAGATGGAAACGGTAATAATAACAATAAAAACCGAAATAACCAGAACCGACAGAATCAGCAGAACAGCCAGGGAAACAATAATCAGGATAAGAGGAAAGAGTGGAGCGATGTCTCAAGGCAGGTTGCCGCAGACATGTCTTCTTTCAATAAAGGCGATGGAGCCGGTGACCTGATGCAGGAGATTGATTTCCTGACAGAAGATAAGATGGAATATGACGAATTCCTTCGTGCTTTTTCTGTAACTGAAGAAGTTATGAAAATAAACGAGGATGAATTTGATTATATGTCTTATGTGTACGGCTTGACTGGCCTGCCTGATTCAACTGGACAGAAGACTATCGATAAACAGGTTCTTCTGATTGAGCCGCTGGAATACAAAGAAGACAAAGTTATTAAAGACTTTGTTATCGCTATTGATACATCAGGTTCCTGTTCCGGAGAACTGGTTAAAAGGTTCCTGAATAAAACTTATTCTATCCTGAAAGAGACAGAAAGCTTTTCTTCAAGGGTAAATATCCATATCGTTCAGTGTGATGCACGTATCCAGAATGATACTAAAATCACAAATATGGAAGAGATGGAAGACTTCATGAAGAATATGAAGCTGTATGGTTTTGGCGGTACCGACTTCAGACCTGTATTTGAGTATGTTGATACCCTTATCAAAAATAAGGAGTTTGACAATCTCTGCGGTCTTATCTATTTTACAGATGGATATGGTACATACCCAACTATGCCTACACCATATAAGACAGCGTTTGCATTCCTGGAGGATTACGACCATAAGGCTGTTCCACCGTGGGCAATGTCTGTATACTGGAAGGATGATGAGCTTGTAACCTCAGAAGACTAATTATTCACCAAATATGAAGGCCGGCAATTAAATTTGCCGGTTTTTTCTTTTTTGCTGAAAATTTTGCATATTAAATACGAACAAAAACAATGAAAGGAGAGAAGACTATGGATAGAGAAACGGCAAAAAATATAATTTCTTCAAGTCTTCCGCAGTATTTAGCACAGAAAGGGATAAATTTAGGAAGACCTTTCCTGTGTTTAAATCCAGAACACGTAGACCATTCACCAAGCATGAGCTATGACAGACGGCGAAACCGCTGCCATTGCTTTAGCTGTGGTATAGACGCTGATATTTTTGATATTATTCAGTGGGATTACAATACATCAGGTTTTGCAGAGGCATTTGATATTGCCTGCGACCTTTTTGGCCTTGACATTGAAAAAAGAGAGCGAAAAGAAAAGCCAAAAATCAAACCTGCAAAAGAAATAAGATATACTAAAAATGCAGATGTGAAAAGAGCAGAACCTGAGGTATGTGATAAGGTGTATAACACATTAAAAAAATTATCACCACTTACTGAAAAAGACAAAAAATATCTGTCTGAAATCAGAGGGTTATCAGAGAAGAGGATAAAAAAGGACTATTTCAGGCTTATCATTGATGACAATGAACGCCAGAAGATGACTGATAAGATTGAAAAGCTTACTGGCTATTCAAAAAATGTTATCAAATATGTCCCCGGCTTCTTTGTACGAAAGGATACTGGTAAACTTGATTACTGCAATGAAGCAGGCATTGGTATTTTAATACGTAATGCTGAAGGTCTTGCAACCGCTGTTCAAATCAGGCGGGATACGGCAGAAAAAAAGAAGAGATATTGCTGGTTCACTTCTATTTTTGCAGTTGACAGCCCGGCTTGCGACGGCGGCAGCACTCCAGGAGCGCAAAAAGATATCATGATTCCTGATAACCCTAAAAAATGTCTTTGTATTACTGAAGGACGTTTTAAGTCAGAAATGCTGGCTGCAAATGGGAATATGGTGATATCTATTCAGGGGGTATCGTCATGGAAAGGTATTGATGAAATTATCCTTAAAATGAGAGAGGAGCATAACATCGAAAGTATTTTTATGATGTTTGATTCCGATATCATGGGAAACCGTCAGGTATTCAATTCAATATCCGCCATGACAATAATGCTTGCCAATAAAATCCCGGATTTAAAAATCAGATTTGCTGTCTGGGGAATTAAATATGGCAAAGGCGTTGATGATTGTGTTCTTGCCGGAAATATAAAGCATGTGAAATATGTTGACGCAGCACAATTTATATCTGTATGTAACAATACATTTGATATGCTGTTAAAAAAATACAATGTGATATCGTTTAAAAAAATGAAGAACGAAGACAGAAAAGAATTCTCAAAAATTCTTCAAAAAGAAAATGAGAGAGCATTGTTAAGCAGCAAGACAAAATCAAACCCAAAAGAAGCAGCGTAGTTTTAAGCAGAAGGCGAAGCCTTCTGCTTTTTTACGTGGTAACCGGCCTAGCCAAGAATTTCCGTTCTTCATTGATTTTTGCATATTAAGAATGAACCAAAAAACAATTACCAAGAAAGGAATTAAAAATATGACAAAGATGGCGAAAGAAGAGTTCGATGAACTTCAGAAATCAGGAAAAACATTATGTAATTACTGTACTAACCATGAGTGTGAATGCTGTAAGGTCTCAAAACTTATTGCAAAGGCATATGTAGCAGAAAGACTCTCTGCAGGCAAATAATTTTAAGAAAGGAACAAAAAAATATGACAAAAATGTCAGAATACAAAGTAGTATTTGCTGTATATGCAACCATACAGGATATGTATGACGACACTGGATGTGTCGTGTATAGCGGAACAACACATACATATGGTGGATATTCATTGAATAACGCCAAAGTTTCTTTGGCAATCTGCGCAAGGTCCCCAAGAGATGCTTATAATCATGGCTTACAGATGATGGAAGAAGGAAATGTCAATTTCGGTAAAGCCAATGTAGAGACATGGGGATTGGAATATGTAACAGACGGAAACCATTCCTGGTCTTCTAGCGACCTTAGGTAAGTTCTCAGTAATTTAAGAAAGGAGCCAAAAAATATGGCAAAAAAAATGACAAAAGAGTTGTACGAAAAACTTAGTATGGCAGGAAAAGTACTTTGTGAATATTGCGAGAATGACGAATGCTCATGCTGCCAGGTAACGCGCCTGATGAATGATGCATACATTGAGGCAGTAGAGGAGGGGATTGTAGATGATGCCTGAAAAATACGAAGTTGCTTTTGTAGTGTATGCGGATATCCCGGAAAAGGACTCCAGTATTGGAGATTTGGAATGCAATGGGACACTGAGAAGCTACAACTGTTATTCTTTAAAGGACGCGAGGATGTATTTCACAATTTCTGCTGAAACCCCTGAAGAAGCATACAAAAAAGGGATTGAAAAGATGCAGTCCGGAAATGCTGATTTCGGGGAAGCAGTGGTGGAAGACTGGTACTTGGAGCACGTTTCATATGGCGACAAATACTGGTACAAGGAAGACCTTGCACTTTGATTGCCTTACTTGCAGGCGGCAAATTTGCCGCCTGCTTTTTTTTGTAAAAAAAATCGATAAAAAATTCTTTTTTCTGGAAAATTAAGCATATTGTATATGTAACTAAAAAAAGCTTCGAAAAGAAGGAGAAAGAAATGGCAAAAAATAAAATCTTACCCTGGCTTTCTGTATCAGCATTAATTTTTGCATTGCCGGTCAATGCCGCTGAAAATAATACTTTTATGGCAAATACGCCTGATATGTATACAGCTGAAAAATATATAGAAAAACGAGAGAAAAAATATGAGGTAATGTCGGTAACATCAGCGTGCGTAATTGCGACAGGAATGTATGCTAAATACAGAACCAGAAAAACAGATTTTTGCTAAATATCTAACAGGAGGAAAAAATAATGAAAAAAAATAACAAGCTGCTTGCCTTTATCTGTGCAGCAGCAACAGCGGCATCAGGACTTACACTTAGTATGCCATATAATGTATTTGCAGATGCAACAAAGGTAGTTTCTATTGGTAATGACCTGACAGATGCCCAGAAGAAAACAATGCTTAAATATTTTGGCATTGAAGGTGACCAGAGCGTTCAGCGAATAAACGTAACTAACAAAGATGAAATTTCTCATCTTTCCAGTTATATTCCACTTGAACAGATTGGCACAAGAACAGTAAGCTGCGCTTACATCAAACCAACTGAATCTGGCGGAATCAGGGTAAGAACGGCAAACCTGCAGTATGTAACTGCAAATATGATTGCTTCTACTCTCGCAGACCTTGGCATTAAGAATTGCGAAGTTGTATCTGCCTGCCCGTTCCAGGTGTCTGGAACCGGTGCATTGACCGGAATCATCATGGCGTATGAAACAGCAACCGGTGAAACAATTGACCAGGCAAAAAAAGATATTGCAACCCAGGAAGTTGTTGTGACAAAAGACCTGGCAAAAGATATCGGAAATGTTCAGGCTGAATATGTTATAAATCAGGCAAAGGTTGATGCTATTAATGGCGATATGAAGGACAAGGAGCAGATTCAGGAGAATGTCACTAATATTGTTAACAATAACAATATCAACATTTCAAATGACCAGATTGAAAACATTACAAATCTGACCCAGAATATCGTAAATGAAAATTACGATAATTCATACACAGAAAATATCACTGAAATCAATAACAACATCAAGCAGGAGATTGATGCATCAGATGACATTGATATTGACGTAGATATTGAAGACACCAATGCAGACGATGACGAGGAGCTGGTTCCGGATGACAGCATTACAGAAAATCTTGACGACAGCCTGCTCGGTGATAATGTAATTGCTTCTTCAACTGATGATGCTTCCTTGATTGTTGATACCGCAGAAAGCAGCGAAAGCACTGAAGAAGGCACCGAAAGTGAAGCTGGAACTGTGGAGGATACAGACGAGACAGATGGCGATACAAGTGATGATACTGATATTGCTGATAACGCAGACACCACAGATATCGAAAATGACGAAAGCGAAACGGCACCGAATGGTGATGTGTCAGAGCCGGAAGAAACTGGCGATAATGAAGATGATGAAAGCACCGAAAGTGAAACTTCAGAAGGCAGCAAAACAACAGATACTGATGCAAATACAGATACTGACGAGGACTCTGATACAGAAACCGAAACAGACACAGATGCTGAAGCTGATGGAGACGCATCCGACGATGCTGAAAAGACCTGCGATAGCGTTGAGGACGGAAAAGACCTTGATGATATCGTGATTCCAGAAGATGGCTTATCATATTTTGGATACGATATAAACGCCATCAAAGATGCTTCTGATGAAAATACAGCTAAAAGATTTTTACAGCTTGAAAACAATATGAAAGAGGCATTTCCGTTCTCATTAGGCAATTATGCAGATTGTCTGCTGAACCAGGGGAAATTGTTAGACAGTGAGACAGGAGAGCCGTTAGAAAATGTAGATGAATCAAAGCTGATGTCTCATATCACGAAGTATATTCTCGCTACATATGAAAATTACATCCTGACACGTCCGACGGAAAGTCTGCAGAGCGAATTTGACGATACTATCAAATCTGAAATTGATGAGGGCTCCATCCAGCCTGAAGACGAAGAGAAGGTAAGGGAGATTATTTCACATGCGAGAACACCTATCGCAAAGCCAGCAGAGGCTACTGATAACTCTGCATCTGATGAGACAGCGACAGATGATGAAGCCGTATCACTTGAGGATATACTTGGCTAAAAATATATTAAAAAGAAGCGAAAAAATTTCGCTTCTTTTTTTTTCGTAAAAAAGCACAAAAATAAAAAATTTCTGCATATTGTCTGTATGAAATATTTGTAGAAACGGAGTAACAGTAAGAATAACCATGACCAGAGAAGAAGCAGGCAAAAGAGGGCGTGAGATAGCGGCAAGAGCAAGAGCTCAGAAGCGCGAATATTATACAGATGGAAATACGGTAAGACATGTAAAACCTCAAAGCAGAGTCGCCAATCCATATATAAGTAAAGATAGAAATAAAGATAAATATAACAGCAGAAGCGAAATGCGACAGCCAGAAAGGAACACATCTGCGAGAAAACGCATTGATTTCCAGATAGAAAAACATCGTATAGAGGAAAGAAAAAAGCAGCAAAAAATAGAACAACAAAGACAGCAAAAAAGAAAGACGGAGAGAGAAGCAGCAGGCAAAAGAGCAGGCTTTTATCGATAGAGAACGGCAACAGAAGGCGAACAGAAAGCGTACTTCAGCGGCTACAATAAGCAGGAACAGACAGAACGCTACACAGATGCAGCGTGGTTTCGTAGTGTTTCTTATGATTGCGTCAATCGCCGTATTGTTTTCATGCATTCATTACCTGCAGCTGAAATCAGAGCTGACTTACAAAATGCAGACAGTAGCCAACCTGGAATCCGAGCTTGAGGAGCTGAGAAATTATAATGACGCTTATGAGAACGAAGTACTTAACAGTGTAGACCTTGAAGAGATAAAGCAGAAAGCCATAGGCAAGCTTGGGATGAAGTATCCGGATGCGGAGCATGTGCAAGAGTATGACGCTAACAGTAAGGGATATATGAGACAATATCAGATTGTAGGAGAAGAAAAATAAATGTATAGGTATAGTAAGACATAGTTTGGATAAGACGGCAGATGATTCTGCCGTCTTTTTGTTGTTTCGGTAAAATGCATATGTATATAGGTCATATTTATGTTTTGGATAGTGAAGGGATATGATGTGAATAAATATATGGAGAAAAGCCAAGAATTATTTTTGGTAATCTTGCTTTACCAGAAGAAGATTTTGGGATTAAGTTTTCCAAGTAAACAAAAAAATAAAAATTTTATTAGGACTTAAAGAAGTAAGAGTTTTACTTCTATGTTTTGTTTTATAGATTTAATCCCTTTTGCTCTTTTTTTTATTATACCTGTTAAAATATTATAACCTTTGCTTTTTTATTCTTTGGTCTGATTCTGTTTTGATGGTTATGGCCTTTTGGCTTTGTGTGTACTGATTTTGTTGTTTTGCTTGTGTTCGGCTGGTTTAACCGTTTTGTCCCTTGTGCTCGGCTTTGTGTGGTCTGATTTTGCCGCTTTGCCTTGTGGTTGGCTTAATTCTGTCGTTTTGGCCTTGTATGGTCTGGTGCTACTGTTTTGCCTTGATGCAGTCTAATGTTGTGGCTTTATCGTCTGGTATGGTCTGAATTTGCCTGTAGTTCTGTCTGTTTAGCATTATTCTTACTGAAAGTCCTTATCTTTGATGTATCCATTTTTTATCTTTTTTTATACCTTTTACCCCTTTTTACCACTTTTTACACCCTTTTCATACCTTTTTATACCTTTTAACACCTTTTCATGCCCCTTTTTCTCTTTTTTTCTTCTACGGTCGGATGCATGCTCCCTGTCTGCCGTTTTGAAGGAAGCGGGAAACGTGGGCGAAAAAATATGTATATGTCTGCGGCTGGGTAAGTATGTACCTATTTTTGATGTATTGTAGTGGTTGCATTGTGGTTGCTTGGCTTTGCTGCGTTGTATACTTAATTCTGCTGCCCGCAAAATGTGGGTATGCGTGTGGGGTGGAAGAGCAGTAGTGGTTGGTGGTAATTTGTCCTATTTCTGCCTGCTGCCGGCAAATTTGCGGGGTGGGAGAGTAGTGACTGGGCCGTTGGAAGTACTGCTGCCGGCTGGAAATGTGGTTTCGGGTGTATATATAGTGTATGCACTTTTTGAATATAAAAAATGGATATTTAGTGTATATATAGTGTATGCATTTTTTACTTTCTGCCCGCTGGTTTGCCTGCTGGGGTTTGCGTGTGGCAAAAAATGTACGCATATAAACATATGCATCTCTGCTGCCGACATTCTGCCGGCAGCTTTTTTGTGTATACGTTAAGCTATGCATATCGCTTCAAATTTTGCATATGTAAACATATGCATTTTGTTCTTTTTTTTGTGTATGTAAACATATACATTTTGTTTTCTTTTTTGTACATATAAACATACATACTTCTCCTGCTGCCCGCATGGATTGCCGCCCGCAGGGCTGCCAGCAGAAAAAATATGCAAATAAACCTGCACAAAACTTCCTGAAATCCGCACACCTAAACCAGCCACTGCACTTTCTTAAAATACATACATAAACATATGCACGCATATCGCCAGCTTTGTTTGCGGTATGTAACTTTACATATACGTTTTTTCTTTTTTGTATATACATAAAGATATGCACAAAAGAATTATCCTTTTTTGTGTTTGTAAAGATACACAAAAAAAGAGGAAAAAATAAGCATATAAAACATATACACTTTTCGCCCTTTCTCCCGCATTTTCTTTCCCGCCCTGCCGCCTTCGGCGGCAGGGCTCGCCTCTCGGCAAAGTTCCGCCCGGGAAACCATCCCGCCCCCGGTGGCGCCCATTTCTTTTTCTCCCTTATCTCTTCTCGCGTAATATACATATCTTTCTCCCTCAATTCATTCAATCCCGTCCCTCTGTCTTTCCTCCCGCCGCCCGTTCGCTCCCGGGAGGCCATTCTACCCCCGTGGATTCTTTTGCCGATATTTTTTTCTTTTTTGCTGCTGCCGGGAAGTGACTGGAGGGGATGGGAAAGATTGGCGGCGGGGGAGAAAAAACGAATGGCCGGCGAGCGGTTGGATAATGAGGAAAGAGATTGGAGTGAGGAGGGTAAAAAAGTAAAGCAAAAAGAAAGACAAAAAAAAGAAAAGGAGAATCAAAAATAAAAACTAAGAAGAAAAGCAAAAAGAAAGGACAAAGAAAAAACAAGAATAAAAAATAAGAAGAAAAATAAAGAGAAAAAATCAAAAAGAAAAAAGCAAAAAGAAAAGCAAAAATAAGAACAAAAAGAAAAAACAAAAATAAAAGACAAAAATATGAAGAAAAGCAAAAAGAAAAATGAAGGCGTCGCGGCGAAGCCGCGGCGCCAGGGAGATGAGAAAGGAGAGAGAAAAGAGAGAAGTAGAAAAAAATAAAAAAAGAAAGAAAAAAAAGAAACGCGGGCTCCTCGCCCGCACCATCGGCAGCCTTGCAGGCTGCACCCGCGCGCGAAACTACGTTTCGCGTTTGGCCTGCGGGTTGGAGAAGCGGCAGCAGGACGGAAGAAGTGGAGGGCGTTGGGAAAGTGGTGGGATGAGATTGGAGTTGGAGGTACGAAAAGATGAAGGCCGGGAGGATGTTGGCCGCGATATAGAAAATGGAAAAATGGAAAAAGGAAGATGAGTTGAATGATGCGGAGTGATGTCTGGAAAGATGACGGAGATGCGGCGGGAAGATGTTTTGGAAAGATGGTTATTGGTGGATTTTGGAAGAATGGTGGGGAGCAATACTTGGTGGGAAGATGATGCTTTGTGGATATTAAAAAAGTGGTTGGAAGGGATGTAAGACGTCGGACGGCCAAGCCGGGAGGAAGGGAGTTGGCTTATTGAAGATTGTGGGGCCGGTATGGAAAGAATGGTGGCGGGAGATGTTGGCCGGCTGGCGCCGGAAGGAATGTGCTGGTGGTCGGGGGGAGGCGTTGGGCTCTGTAAAGAAGTAGGACAGGAGGGAGTCGGCCGGCTGGCGCCGGAAAGGAATGAGTTGTCTTGTTGAAGGTTGTGGGACTGGTATGAAAAGAGGATTGACAGTGGGAGATGTTGGCCGGTCAAGCCGGAAGCAATGGTTTTGGATGCTGAAAAATATGCACCTCGTGTTTTCGCGTCTGGAAAACAGAAGCTGCAAAAAAGCATTTGGCGATTGACGGGTTGGACGCTGCGGCTGCTGAATGTAAATGGGAGATGCTGGCCGACCAACCCGGAAACAAAGATGCCGCCTGAAAGATGCCTCCTGCTGGAAAATGTGCACCTCGTATTTGCGCGCCTGAAAAATTCGCGCTTGCTTTTTTGTTTGCCGGCTGAATTTTATTCTGCTTTTTCGGCAGCAGGTGCGGCATTCCCTGGAAAGACCAGACATAAGAGATAAAAAAATCAGGAAAAATTTTGCTCCAATGGAGAAAAATCCGGCATACTGTATATATAAGAAATAAGGAGGATTTCAGATGGACGATTATTTAAAAACAGATATGACGGAATTTGGGCTAACGTTAAAGAGTATCAACCCGTCCGCAGAATGGATTGCGATTCCTCCGGAGGTAAAATGGGTTGATGCCGACTGTTCGATGAATCAGCTTAGCGCCCTGAAATATGTTGAAGTGCAGGACGTTCAAGTTCTGCTTGCCATCATGTATCCGCCTAAGAAGATTCTGATTACAGACAGCTCGCGGTTTTGGAACGTAGACGTCCTTGGGGCACTCGGAAGAGAAAGCATTCAGGAGATAGAAATAAGAAATAATAAATATTACACCAGCGAAGATGGCATCGTATACACAAAGGACAAAAAGAAACTGCTTAAATGTCCGCCTGAAAGAACGGGACATATCGTAATCCCTGATGGTGTCCGGGAGATAGGGGAACGGGCGTTCGCCAATTCCAAAGTTGAATCCATAACGTTTCCTGATTCTCTGCGAGAGATTGGATACGAAGCTTTCGTGCATTGCACCAAGCTTAACCAGATTGATTTTGGACGTGGAATAAAGGAGATTGGAAAAACTGCGTTTGAGTGGTGCTCGGTGCTTACTGTCCTGAAGCTCCCTCCGCAGATAAAAAAGATATGTGAGTATGCGTTTAGAAACTGCATTAACCTGAAAAAAGTGATTCTCAATGATGGCTTAAAGATGATTAGCTATGGTGCGTTTGACACTCATTCCGCAAATATGGAAAGCGTGAAACTGCCGAAAAGCCTTAAACATCTTGGGCCTGATAACTTCGACACAGCAAAAAGTATAATCCTTAACGAGATTCCAAAGAAGGTGTTTGCGAAACAGCTGGTGGAAGATTACACTCTTTCAGGCGTGGAAGCATTGAATCGGATGGAAGGTTCTTCAATACATGCTACAAAACTGGAAATTGCAGGCAAGACTGTGTATCTTCCATGTGTAGTTTCAGACAAGAAAGCGATGGCAAACCTCTTAATGCATCCTGAAAGATATGGCGAATCATATGCCATTGGTGTTGATTCCTTTGCGTGCGATGCTGCCGTGCTGTCATACATGGCTGGATATGAAGAACCAAAAGAGTATATCATGCAAAATGATATCAGGATTGCTGACCGGCTGGTAGATGCTGGCCACTATGAAGAAATCATCAAATGCCTTCCGCTATTTAAGGACTGCACCGTCAAGCTCATTGATGCAATGACACAGAATTCAGACAATACGATGCTAAGGGCATATCTCCTGGAGTATATGAAAGAGGATAAAACAGATTTCGATATCTAACATATTTGGCATATTGTATATATCGGCAATAAGCTCGAAATACATATGCCAGCGAAGAACTAGATATTGCAAGGAGGTTTTTGTATGGAATGGGGAATAAATAAAGAAGGTTGCAGAAAAAGAGGAGAGCGAGATATGACTTTGCTCAGACTTGCTGCGATGAGAAAAAGTGATTTTTCGAAGACTTGGGTAGGAAGACAAAGGCTTCAAAAAGAAATACAAGAATACAGAAAAAAATATCTGTAAATGTACTGATTGTTGGAGCTGTAATTCTGTGGTGTATTCGTATAAACGGTAAGGTTCAAATCGAGAAAGGTATTAATATGAGACATATATTAGAGTTGTGGAATGGATATTGCAATCTTATTTTTTACGTTAAGGGTAACTTGTTTTATTTAAACGAGCCGTTGTCAGACAAGACGTATATTATGCATGGTACGTTAAGTGCGTGCTTGTCGTGGTTAATGACTGGAGCTGGAGCAGTCAGATATCTCAATAAGTATACGGAAGACCCTGTCAACGTCGTATTATCAGGCAGGAATGTATTGTTTCTGATTAATCGTGGTTCTAGTCCGTCATACAATTCGGTATATACTGCTCAAAAATTTTCAGCACTTGATTTTTGCAAGGACGTTTTGGAAATATTCAGAGAAAATCCAAAAGGATGGAGCGAATATACGAAAGGCTCTAACAGAACGGCAGAGGAGATAGAGACAGAACTGACCAGATTGGCTGATGAAATAGAAGAACTGCTGAATGATATCTAACCATATTTTGCATATTGTATATATCGGCAATAAACCCGAAATACATATGCCGGCAGAGCCGGCGAGGAGATACAAAAATGAGTGAAAAAGAATTTAAAAATAATCGCCCGAAATCTGACGAGAAAGATTTGGAAGGCCTGGTGCAAAATTTTTCGCAGAAGGTAGAACCGGCAACAAAAAAAGTTAAAAAAACAGTTGGGAAAATTGAGAATATACCGTCGCATCCTCGTGACTTTGATAACTCATCGGCTACGCCGAATTCGTTTCCAGATTTCAATAGTCATGAGTTAGACGGCTCTTTTCTTCTAAATACATAAAAATATCGTTTACGACATTTTATTTCTCTGCATTTCGGTGTAGGGAATTTTTTTTATTTCTATCAATTTTTTTCGCAAAAAATTGTCCCGTTTTTAATTTTTTTGGCATATTAAATATGCAAGAAATTTAAATACAAATTTTTACAAAAGGAGGTGTCTTGTATGGAAATCACTTCAAGCTATCAGGTAGAAATCTTATCAAATACAGATATGAAAAATACAGTGCAGATTTACCGCAGGACACTTGCTTTCGTTATTGATGTATGTGATAAAGAATGGGGAAATATTTCGGTTCTTGGTGGCACAAAAGAAAAAGACCACTACGTAGAAAAATTAATACATCCAACTAAAAATAATCCAAACCCTAAATATCCATTTGATATCAAGGGGTCTGAATTCTATAAATTTCCATCATATCTCAAAAGAGCAGTCATTGCTGAAGCAATCGGTGCTGTAAGCAGCTATCGCAGCAATTACAAGAACTGGGAAGATAATGGAAAGAAAGGAAATGCTCCAACATTACAAATGGACAGGCATGCGATGCCGGTCTTTTACAATAAGAATATGTACAAGGAAGACGCACCTAAAAATGCCA
>UMFX01040853.1_pt1 | contig 35310 bp, 19 predicted proteins | sample 1965131 | NCBI WGS metagenome assembly UMFX01 (sample SAMEA4836058, study PRJEB28245) | human gut metagenome | biome: gut microbiome; material: fecal sample | place: Denmark | collected 2008 | reverse complement strand
TGGTTAATGAAGGAAAGGTAGATTTATTGAATAGTATACAATAGATGATTACAGTTTTTCTTTCAAATACAGGCTAACATTCAATATTAAAGGTCAAAGTATGATACAAATAAGCTTTCCCTATTGACTTTCTTCTTTTTATTTTGTATATTTGAGGTCAATAATAATAGAGAAATAACAATGAAATATATAAATTTTATTACATAAAGTTCAATAGGTTAATATGCGAATTGCATAACGAGGATAACGAATGGGCAAGAAACTGTGAAGGTTCTTGCCCATTTTTGTTGCAATAATTCTATGTTAGGTATTGAAAGTATCAAAAAAGAGTTTATAATAAACTTGGATACCGTTTATAATAAACCTCTTCGTTATTTATTAAAAACTTGAATAGAGTTTATTCGATTTCGAGGCTTTCGTGTAAAGAAGAAAGAATGATTACAATGAATAACCGGCATCTTCTTTTCTTCTTTAATAAATAATTTATACAATATACTGAATGATCGTATTGGTTATATTATTTTACAATATATCATTGTTTTGCTCGATTATCGATCACTCAATGTACAAAACTCCTGTCGTCTGTTCAATCAGATCGGACTTATGAGTCAGTTCCGGGTTGAATAGAAACCATCATTGAGTCAAAAAAAATGCAGAAATCGTCTGTCATATCATATAATTCTGTAATTTTGTTGTGCAAGCCCTGTAAAACTAAAACAGCATTTCCAAGTTAATCTTTTAATACTAAAAAATACATATAAGTATGAAAATGAATCTTCATTGTTTTGCGAATCTTATCCCGATAATGATTCTCGCGCTTTTCTCGAATAGCGGACTGATAAACGCAACCGAAGTCGGAAAACGTACTGACGCATTGGAAGCATCAGCCTGGAACGACTCTCAATGGATTTCCGCAGTAGACGCCCCTGTAGTGAAAGGACATAACAACGGTCGCGCAGCCGATGGTGCGAGTTGGTTCGTGTCCACCGTGAAAAACGAACAGAAAATTGTCTCTGCCAAGTGGATGACCGCTGGACTGGGAGTTTACGAGTTGTATGTGAATGGGAAACCCGTAGGCGAGGAATTTCTGAAACCGGGCTTCACGCACTATGCCAAGACCAAACGTTCTTTCACCTATGATATTACAGACATCATCCGTACTAAGCCAAACGCCGAGAATATGCTCTCCGTACAGGTGACGCCGGGATGGTGGGCTGACAAAATCATAACCCCTGGAGGATATGACGGCATGATAGGCAAGAAATGTGCCTTCCGTGGTGTACTGGAACTAACTTTTTCTGACGGAACCAAAAAGCGTTACGGTACTGACCTTAAAAACTGGAAAGCTGGAATTGCCGGCCCGGTGAAACATGCCGGTATCTTTGACGGAGAAGAGTACGATGCACGCGAACCGATGGGCTTCGAATGTGTGGACAAACTCTCCATACCCGAAGAGAACACCGAATTCTCCGGCGATATCCTGCCTTCGGACGGAGCGGAAGTCTATCTGCGTACTGATCTCGCCCTCGCTCCTGTCAAAGCATACGTTTGGAAGAATGTAGAAGGAGCAAAGGAGAATGAGTTTGGTAAGGTAATTATCGCCTGTGAGTTTGCATCGGGTACGGAGATGACCGTAAGTCCGGGAGAGACGTTAGTGGTGGACTTCGGACAAAATTGTGCTGGCGTACCCTCTTTCGTATTCAAAGCTGCCGAGGGAACGGTGCTGACCTGCCTTCCTGCAGAGCTGCTCAATGACGGCAACGGCGCTAAGATTCGTGGGATGGACGGTCCGGAAGGAAGCTGCCATCGCGAAAACCTGCGCATCCCTCACACCGGTATCCGTCTGGATTACACCTTTGCTGGTGGAGATAACTATGTGGGCTATTATCCTCACTGCACCTTCTTCGGTTACCGCTATGTCTCCATAACTTCCACTGGGAATGTTGCCATCAAGTCGTTGAAGTCCATCCCCGTTACTTCCATCGCAAAGGAACTGGAGACTGGCACTATCACCACAGGCAACGACCTTGTGAACAAGCTCATCTCCAACACTTATTGGGGACAGCTATCTAACTACCTGTCCATACCCACCGACTGTCCGCAACGCGACGAGCGTCTGGGCTGGACAGCAGACACACAAGTGTTTGCAGAAACCGGTACGTTCTTTGCTAACACCATGAAGTTCTTTCACAAGTGGATGCGTGACATGCGCGACACACAGAACAGTTTGGGCGGATTCCCCGGAGTGGCTCCCTTGGCGCAATACGGTGATGAGAAAATGCGTTTGGGTTGGGCTGATGCCGGGATCATCGTGCCCTGGACGGTATGGAAGCAATTCGATGACACGCAAATCATTGAGGAGAACTGGAACGCCATGGACCTGTTTATGAACCACATCAACGACACCAAGTATAACCACGAGACCCTCTGCGGCGAGAACGGCAACTACCAATGGGCTGACTGGTTGAGCTACGAACCGCTGGAAAGTTGTAGCGGACTGGCTTTCTCTCCCCAAGGTCCGCTTCCTGATGCCGTCAGCTATTGGAACTATTTGAGCGCTTCCTACTGGGTGATAGATGCTTTCATGATGCGGGATATGGCTGCCGCCACCGGTCGCGATGCCGCCAAGTACCAGCAAATGGCCGATTCGGCAAAGGCATACATCAAAGAGAACTTCCTCAACGAGGACGGCACCTTCAAAACCGCCATCCTCAACACCATGCAAACTCCTGCCTTATTTGCCCTAAAGAACCAGCTTGTGGAAGGCGAAGCCAAAGCGAAGATGATAGACCGCCTGCGCGAAAACTTTGCACAACACGATCTTTGCTTGCAGACCGGATTTCTGGGCACATCTATCCTCATGCCCACCCTCACGGAAAATGGCATGGAAGACATTGCCTATGAACTCCTCTTCCAACGTAAGAACCCAAGTTGGCTGTATTCTGTGGACAACGGAGCCACCACCATCTGGGAACGGTGGAACAGTTATATGATAGACAAGGGAATGGGACCGCGCGGCATGAACAGCTTCAATCATTATGCCTACGGATGTGTATGTGAATGGATTTGGGAAACCGTTGCCGGCATCGCAGCCGATCCTGCCACTCCCGGCTTTAAGCATATCATCATGAAGCCCATTCCAGACAAGCGGCTGGGACATGTGACTGCCGAATACCGTTCCGCCGCCGGACTCATCAAGAGTGCCTGGAAATACGAAGGTGACACTTGGATTTGGGAATTCACCATTCCTAAGGGTGTTACCGCTACCGTAACCCTTCCCGGAGAGGTGAAGTCAAAGGACTATGGAAGTGGAACTTACAAAGTGACCAAATAAAGTATATAGTTACTCATGTATAAATTTGATATTTAGGCTGTATCCCGAAGAGGAATACAGCCTCTTTTCTCTTGTTTTGGCTATTTTAAAAGGGAGATATTTGAAAAACAAATCGTACATGGAAGGAGAATGTAAAAGGTTGATATATTATTTTACAATATATGGTTTACATCTTGTCTTTCTCTTCTTTTTCTATCATCTCATCGTAATATGCCATGCGTGCGGCACATTCCCGAATAGTAACTTCGTGTAGCACCTCTGTTTGTGCCAGCATATACTCATATTGCTCTTTGCTAACGGTGAATAGTCGGTTATATCGCGCTTCGACATATGCTCTGCATAATTTATCAAAGGCTTTATTATCTTCGAAAGTATGGGTTGGAAATACATTTGCGAATTCTCGTGAACAGCTTTTAACCATCGCTCCCAACACTTTCAATTCATGAGATTTAGGGCGAAAGCCGCTATACACAAGCGTAAATGTTTTGTAGAAACGCTCGCAGGCTTGATGTAATAAGAAAGAACCGTATTTAAAATTACCATTTTTGTAAGCAGTGTGTCCTGAATCTAGGAAACATTCTCCCATGTCGAAGCATTCTGCATATTCTTCTTCCGCATATTGCTTAATTTCCCGAAACGGCAATTTCTCCGGTTTGCCAATCTGAAACGTACCATCGTCATACAACAGAATACCATCTTTTATAATCTCATAGAAGAAATAATGCTTCCTTCTCATAGCCCGATTAATGGTCGTCGGATTTTCTACAATAATACTAGGGGGAGCCGGATGCCGCTTTCCTTCCATTCTTTTATCATATTTGGGGACGATAACTTCGCGCGCATGTCTCTCTGCATTAGTAGCATCTTTCGTATCACATATCACCAGAATATCCAAATCACTTTGGTAGTAAGTACTCCCGTACCCGTCGAATGTTTCATCCCAGATGACATATTTTCCTCGTGCATAACTTCCATACAGGATAATCATACGCACTTTCGAAAGATTCGACAATATCAGTTCTTGCAGCACCGCCAGCTCTTCTTGCGTGCGTTTGGGTAGACGTTTTATTGATCTTTTCATATTGTCAGCCTATCTGTTTTTTGCATAATGCGCTTGTAATGCGAGTTTCTTTTTGTATTAAACCTCTTCACATATTAAATCTCTTCGCATATCGGCATATCCATTCCTTTGTACACAACCACAATCTTATGAAGCTGTGTAGTGCCGACTGCTCTCTTTACCATATCAGTGTCAGCATAGCGATTGGCTTGGGCAATAGCTTCCAGTCGCAGTTCTTCCACGCGGCTTTCGGGGTCTTTATACTTGGCATACTTCAGTTCCACAATGTAGCTGTGCTTCATGTCGGAATAGATATCCAGTAGCGGGCAGAGGAAAATGTCGACATAGCCTGCCTGTGTGTCCTGTTCGGAAATGGGACGGTAGAAACGGTTTTGTGCCGTCATGGCAAGCGTAAAGCCGTGGACAAAAAATTCACCTTTCTGCTTGTCACGCTGGGAGGTGTAGCGTTTCAGGCAGTCGGCAATATAACCGAAATAGGCTTTCCAGTCGCCATCGTAGGCAAGAGTGCTGGCAAGTTCGTTCTTTTCGTAACTACTGAAATTGAGTTCGGCTTCGTTATAGGTACTTAGCAGATAAGTGTAGATTTGTTCGCGGACTACCTGATTAGGGATGGTGAGTTTGGTCTTTCCTTTATACGTGCCGCTAATGGTGAGCATACCGAAATAGTAGAGTAGGCTCACAAAGTTGTCGGGATTGGTGATATTGATGGCAGGAAAACCTTTTTTCAGTTCTCCGGTGACGTAGCCTTCGCTCACCAATGTCTGTATGATGGAGGCATCATGGGCAAACTCTTTGTCCTTCCGGATGAGCATACGTAATTTTTCGTAGTCGATACGGATATTGTCTTCTACCATATCCCGGGGGGCTTTGCCTCGTTGAATATAATTCTTGACGAAGTAGAGTACCATGTTAGAGTTGTACATAGTGGTTTCACCATAACATTCTTCCGCAAAGCAGTAGTTGTCATACCAAGGTTTCATTATTTCTATCAGTTCGTCCACACTGTGGTTGAATGGACTGGTGGTGGAATAGTAAGTGAGCATTTGGCGCACTTCTTCTTCCGTGAAACCTATCATCTCGTTGAATTCCGGTGTGAGCGAGTAGTTGGTTCCGATGTTGAAACCGCTTGTGAGGTCGTCCATTGTCACGGGGCTTACACCGGTAATGAAACAACGCTCGATACTGGAATAAGTTCCAGCTTTAATTTTATTGAAGAAGGCGCGCAGATAACCTTCGCCATGTGTTTCGTCCGTATAGCGGTGCAGGCTTTCTATATCCGAGAGGATGGCATTGGTGAAATGGTCGTATTCGTCAATAAAAAGGTAAATACGTTGGTTGGTCTTATTACATTCTGTGAACAGGTATTCAAATTGTTCGACAGCTCCTTCTTTTTTGTCGAGTTCTTCCTTGATGCCTTTGGGGAGATAGTCGGCGTAAATATCACAGAAATAGTCGAACATTGTTTGGCAATGCGCGTCCAGTCCTTTGCGGTAGTTGTGTAGTTCGCCTACTATTCCGGAGAAGTTGAGGTATAGTACCAGATAGCTGTTCCGATCGCGCGTAGGGTGCTTTCCGATATAAAGGTCGCCAAACAGGGCATCGAACTTATCCTTGGCAAGTATATCGTAATAGTGCTGCAACATATTTACTGTGAGGCTTTTGCCGAAACGGCGCGGACGAATAAAGAAGAAAAACTTGTCCGCCTCTTCTATCATGGGTATAAACCGGGTTTTGTCCACATAATAACAGTCGTCGCGGCGGATTACTGCAAAGTTCATCATGCCGTATGGGATACGTTTCCTGTCCGGTGCTATATATTTTTCCATAACTTATACCTTATTTTAGGAGCTTTCTTTGAACATAAACAAAGGTACGGGCTTTTTGTTACTTCTCCAAACAAACATTCCATAACTTCTCGCTATCTTTGCACTCTATTAAAAAAACATCACCGCCATTATGGAATTGAAGCATGGATATTACCATCTGATTGCGATACTTGTAGTTGCTATTTGGGGATTGACTTTCATATCAACCAAAGTATTGATTAATCACGGACTGACCCCTCAGGAGATATTCTTCTATCGTTTTCTTATTGCTTATCTGGGCATTTGGGTGATTTCCCCAAAACGTCTGTTTACGAGTAACTGGAAAGACGAACTTTGGTTGATGGCAGGAGGTTTCTTCGGTGGTTCACTCTATTTCTTTACAGAGAATACAGCTTTGGGAATTACGCAAGCATCCAATGTCGCTTTCATCATTTGCACAGCTCCCTTGCTTACTACCATTCTCTCCCTTCTCTTTTATAAGAGTGAAAAAGCCACCAAAGGTTTGATTTATGGTTCCATATTAGCTTTAATCGGGGTGGGACTGGTGGTCTTTAACGGCAGTTTTGTACTTAAATTATCTCCGGTAGGGGATTTGCTTACTTTACTTGCTGCCCTGTCGTGGGCATTTTATAGTTTGGTGATAAAGAAAATGACAGGGCGTTACCCCACTGTATTTATCACCCGCAAAATATTCTTTTATGGAGTATTGACCATACTTCCCGCCTTTCTTCTTCATCCGCTGCAACCGGATTTCGATGTACTTTTAAAACCGGTTGTATTATCCAATCTCTTATTTTTGGCCGTTTTGGCATCCTTGGTTTGTTATGTCCTTTGGAATGTGGTATTGAAACAGTTGGGAACCGTTAGAGCCTCCAATTATATCTATCTCAATCCGTTGGTAACAATGGTGGCATCCATAATCATTCTTCACGAACAAATCACATGGATTACATTATTGGGAGCAGGTTGCATTATTTTTGGAGTCTATCAGGCAGAGAAAAAATAAGAAAGAATTTCTTATTTTCATATAGAAGAAATTCTTTCTTATTTCAGTTTGAATGACAGATATGTTTTATATCTTATTTAGCGAGTAATTGGAGAATTTTATTACTAACATCGCTGTTTTCCTGAACACCGCCAAAAAGCTTGGATTGTGGACCGTATGCAAACAGTGGAACCATGATTGGTGTATGTCCTTTAGATACAAACATTGCTTTCATTTTGCCTTCTTTTATGTTTCCGTCACGTAAAGCTAATGCTCCGGTTTCATGATCGGCTGAAATAATCACTAATGTATTTCCATTTTTTTCTGCAAATCTGATAGCAGCTTCTACCGCCTTATCAAAGTCCAATACTTCACGGACAACTGCCGAATAATCATTGCTGTGCGCACTTTTATCTATTCGGGCACCTTCTACCATTAAGAAGAAACCGTTAGTACTCCTGCTCGAAAGATAGTCAATAGCCATTTGGGTGGTAGACGGAAGGAAATCTCCCCGGTTTTCGTTTACAGAAGCCGTTTTGCTCTTTGTGGGTAAATATCCCAGTTTTTTAGATTTCTTGATAGCTTTGTCATTCGGCTCTTCTATGATGGTAAACTCTTTTTTGATTTCCTTTTGAACGTTTGGTGCTTGTTTTTCAAATAGTTCATAACTACCGGCAGAAAAGAATGTCAGCTTACTGTTAGGAAGATCTGCCCAAATTTCTTTAGACATTCCACGTTCCGGTTGGTGAGCAAAGAAAGCAGCAGGAGTAGCTCCGTCGAGATTGTCAGTGGTTACGATTCCTGAAATGTAGCCATAGCCGGATAACTTCTCCGGTAAGTTGGGAATAACTTGGTTATTTTCATCCATTCCGAGTGCTCCGTTTTTAGTTTTTTTTCCGGTTGAGTAAGCAGTTCCGGAAGCAGCTGAATCTGTTGTAAACTTGTTGGCGGATTGCGTTCTGACAAAACCGCATGTTTTTAAATTAGTGATAGTAAGCTGTCCTTGATTGGCATCCATTCCTGAACAGATATGTGCCAGTCCCATGCCGTCACCTATCATTAAGATGACATTCTTCACTGGTCTGTCGGTAGCATCCATGTCAAATGAAGGAACATACGAACTTTGTGGATTTTCGTTCTTAAAATCTCCTTTGACGATTTCTTGTGCTGATAGATTATAGCAAAAGAATAAGGAGAAAATAAATAAATGAGCTTTAAATTTTACATTCATGGCTAATATGTTTTTAATTAGAAGTAAGTAATTCGGATATGTTGACTGTATCGTATGGCTTTTCTCCAAATGCGGTATAATATTCTAATTGCATCTTGTTGTTTTCTTTGTCAATAGAAAGGATGCCGTAGCCCGGTAAATCCATTTGTTTGAAAAAACGGATATGGGGAGTTTCTTTATCAATCCATTCCATACGCTGTTGTAGAGTAGAAGGTTGCCATTGTGGGTGTGCCGTTACAAATTCAGGACCATAGTCTGCAACTACATTTTTCGGAACCAGCATATTTTTATCTTTGATGACACTGTTGACGAGAATCTGAACGATAGGTCCCCAAGGAGTGTCCCGACAGACAACGGAGTATAGATGCAGATGTGCACAGAGCACGATTGCTTGTTGACTGGCAATGATTTGCAGCAATTGTTCCCTCTTGGCATTATCTTGTCGGAATACATGCCAGCATCTTTCGTTTACCGGAATCACAGGCTCGTGTAACATGACAAACTTGTAAGTTGCCTTCGAACCGGCTAGTGACTTTTCTAATTGTTGTAGCCCTTCCGGATTCCGATCCCATGGATCATAACACACAAATAATACATCATCAAGAGTAGTAGTGTAATTGGCTGACTGTAAGGATGGATGTCCTGCCAATCTTGCCATATTGGGTAAGTATACTTTTTCAAAAGCTTCTTTAGCCCCTGGCCCTGTGATATCATGATTACCTTTAGTCATAATGAAAGGTACTTTCAGATTCATTTTGTTGACAGCTTTAAAGGCACTGTTAGCCATCTGTATTGCTTTTTGTGGAGAACCGGCCAATCCTTCTGACAAGTCCCCCATTTGCAGAACGGCTTTTATTGACGGCTGGTGTTTTTGAACTTGCCCGCTGATTATCCGGGAGAATTCCGGCCATGTATTTTTCGTGAATACTGAATATTCTTTGGTAACTTGGCGCAGATCATCCGGTTTGGTGGATAACCATTCCATATCGTGATCTTCCAATAAATCATAGTGTATATCTCCCAACAAGAGAAATGAAACTTCTTTTTCATTTTGCTCTTGGGAGTATGATTGCAGAGAAATCAAAAGCGATAAAAGGACAAATAATATTTTATTCATATTCTGTTATTTATTCATTTCAAAAGAAGGGGGCACACTGTCTGCCGCCCAATTCTTATTGGGAGTGTTTCCCATTGTAAATTCCAGTTTGCCGCCATTCATCAGTTCTTTATGTTCGAACCAGGACTGGTTCCAATCTTTGCCATTTAATTTGGCTGATTGGATATATTTATTTGTCGGCGAATAGTTGTGTGCAATGACTTCGAATGATTTGCCGGCTCCTGTTTCAATAACTGCTCTTTCGAACATAGGAGTTCCGATGACATAAATAGGCAAACCAGGAGTAATAGGATAGAAACCTAGCATGGAGAAGACTACAAATGCTGACATTCCTCCGCCATCTTCGTCGCCCGGGAGTCCCATCAGGTCATTTCTAAACCATTCATCGAGCAATGTCCTTACTCTTTTTTGAGTTCTCCAGGGCTCTCCTATATAGTTGTACAGATAAGGAATGTGCATACTGGGTTCATTAGCCATTGAAAATTGACCTACATTACCCGTATGATCCGGTAATTGTGCATAAAATACATATTTGGCTTCGCCCAATGGGGTGTTATACATCGTTTCAAGATTATTTCTGAATGCTTCTTTCCCTCCCATCAGTTCAATTAAATCAGCAATATTATGGGGAACATCCCATCGGTATATCCAACCGTTATTCTCGCCGTATGCTTCACGAGCACCTAATCCACCGGCAGTGGCATAATCAAAGGGTTCTATGAATTCGCCTTTTGCATTTTTGGGATGGAAGAATTTTGTTTCAGGATTGAAAATATTCCGATAGTTTTTACTCCCTTGTAGAAAGTAGTTATAGTCTTTCTCATACCCAAGTTGTTTGGCTATTTGTGCCAGACACCATTCATCGTAAGACGTACCTAGAGTGACGGCTACCGGTTGGCGTTTTTCAAATGGGTGTACTTCGTCAGCTGTTTCTTGTTCTCCCGGTGCCAATGCCGGTAAATATCCGTTTTCCCAATAGAATTTTGTGATTTCACCTCCCTTTATGCCTGACCACGGGGCTAACGTTTTTTCTGTAATACCAAGTTTGCAGGCTTCGTAAGCAGCTGATAAATCAAAGTTACGGATTCCTTTTATATATGAATCAATAACAGTGGCTACACCGTGATTGGAATTCATTCTACGGCTGTCTCCCGTAACTTCAGGAAATGTAGGCATCCAGTTATGTTCCATTTGCTGTGCCATTCTGATAAAAGACTGAATCATGTCAGCTTCCATTTGTGGTTCGATGATAACACGTAAGGGGTGGACTGCTCTATACGTGTCCCAAATCCAATCGTCGGTATAAAATGGGACAGAATCTTTGTGGATACTATTGTCGAAAGCACTGTAATAGCGGTTGTCTTCCGAAAGGCAAATCATCCGTTCGTAAGTCCGGTAGAGGGAAGTATAGAATATTGCTTTTGCATTTTCGTCTATTCCTTCCACTTTGATTTTATTTAATGTTTGATTCCAGATGTTTTTGGCAATGTTCATCTGGTTTTCCACATCATAATCTTTTATTTCCCGCTGTAGGTTGGCTTTTGCTTGCTTTTCATCAATGAAGGAAATACCGTAGCGAACTTTGATTGTTTTTATATCTGTTGAATATAAGAGAGCGATACCCACGTTCTTGCCTTTTATGGCAGTGTGGCTGTGATTTATTTCTTCTTTGCTGACAGTCATCGTTTTTTCCGGCAGTGCGGAAGTCTCCATATAAACATATACTTTGGTTTGATGATCTATGTTCTGATAACCGGAAATGGTATTCTCCGTAGTTTTAAGCTCACCATTGGTGGTACTAAGTATTAAATATGGAGCATTGTTTTTCCGGAAACTTAGTTCATAGATTCCTGCCTGGTGGGAAGGAGCGAATTTAGTGGAAACCTCTTCTTCTTCAAAATAGGAAGAATAGGAATAGGGTTTTATCACTTCATTATCATAACAATAGTAATATACCGGTTGTAATCCGATCTCTGCTCCCTGATAGAAAGACAGGCTGAATGCAGACTTTCCCCGATGCGAGGTGACAATGACCGGTAAGCCTTTTATTTTATCAGAAGTGTAATCTGTTCTTTCCGGATAGATGCGGAGCATACTATTGGGAAGATGAACAGTTGGGTAAGTAGGAACTAACAAATGACTGATATTCCCCATATAAGGATTTACATAGTCAACCGGAGTTGACACTACCTCTTGCTTGTTGCTGCATCCATTGACGATTAAAATCATTAACAGTACTAACGGAATGAATTTTCTCTTGTACATAAACAGATTTTTTTATTTTTCGATGGTTTTAATTAGATTTGCTGTAAATATAGGATAGTTTGATTAATGAAAACTTAATGTAACCTTAAAATCTATCTTCTACAAATATTTTTTTTGTAAAGTCTCGCCATTAAGAGAATATTAATCTAATATTAATCACCATAAAATATCTTTGGTTCATCTTTAATGCATTAATCAATACTGTATTCTTTAATTTAATAATTAAGTATTATGAAAAACTACTTCCTATTCTTATTCTTTTTAGTAATAAGTGTATCGGGTTATGCGCAAGGAAAGCGTATAACGGGTAAAGTGACAGATGCTGCGGATGGAATGCCTATCATAGGAGCTACGGTGGTAGCTGTTGATCCGGATGGTAAGACGAACGCTAAATCGGTAGGCACAATTACCGATATAAATGGTACGTTTACACTTCATGTGCCTAATGGATGTCAAGAATTGAAATTTTCGTATGTCGGAATGGAGACGAAAACGGCTAAAATTACCGGTTTGACTCACATCAATGTATCTTTGGCCAGCACGGCGAAGGCTCTTGATGAAGTGGTTGTTACCGCTCTCGGAGTGACGCGTGAAGCTAAGAGTCTTAATTATTCACGACAGAGTGTAAATGCGGAAGCCTTGGCAGAAAATAGTAGTGGCAATCTGATATCTTCTCTTTCCGGTAAGGTGGCGGGGGTTACCATTACTCCTCCGGGAACGAGCAATGGTAGTGCGCGTATTGTCATTCGCGGAACAAGCTCACTGACTGAAAACTCACAGCCCGTATTCGTGATTGATGGTATGATTATTGAAAACGAACCGGGTGATACAAGTGTGACCGTTGATGGTGGTACAGGTTCTACCGACCTTGGTAATCCGGTGGCGGATATCAATCCGGATGATATTGAAAGCATTGAAATCCTGAAAGGACCGAATGCAGCTGCACTTTATGGTTCGCGTGCAGCACAGGGAGTTGTATTGGTAACCACTAAACGTTCGAGCACATTCGAAAAAACAAAAGTATCTTATAGCGGAAATTTTCAATTTGAAAAAGTGAACCAGTTTTTAGATTATCAGAATGGTTGGGGAACAGGAGAGAACTCTTATTTGCTTGACCATAAATTGACGCTTCAACCTAATGGTAACAGGTTGCCAACAGATTTACCGAATTTCAGTGGTTATAATTCTTCTGCAGGTGCTAAATTGCGTAGCTGGGGAGCACCTTTGTGGGATCAGGTTATCTATGGACATGACGGTGTACTTACTACTCATTCTTCACATCCGGACAATGTGAAGGATTTCTACGAAACCGCCCATCGGTACACGCATACATTGGCTGTGGAAGGTGGTTCGAAAAAGAATAATTATCGCGTATCGTATACGAGAAGTAAGGGTAATAGTGTAGTACACGGTATCAATGAAAGCTTTAAAGATATATTCAATCTCCGGTTGATGAATACGATTACCAAATGGATGACTTTAGATTCTAAAATGACTTACTCACATGAAAAGGTAGACAACCGTCAATATATGAATGGTTCGGATAAGAATCCTATATATGCGTTTGTTACTCTTCCCCGTTCGCTTTCTATTGATGTATTGAAACATTATAAGGATGAAAATGGAAATGAAATGATTCCGATTGGTGAACGTGGTTATAATCCGTATTGGAATATTTATGAAAACACGAACTCTGACACGCGTGACAGGGTGAGCGGATCGATGAATCTGGAAGTAAAATTACTTCCGGGCTTGAAGGCGGTAGGTAAAGCCGGACTGGATGCTTATTGGTGGAAAGGAATGGAGTTCTTTAATCTGGGTGCACGTAGTGATGTGGACGGTGGTATGAAGAACTGGATCAATAACAGTACTTCTACTAACTTTGAAGCTTTATTGATGTATAATAAAACATTTCATAAAATATCAGTCAATGCCATTGCCGGTATTAGCCGATATGAACGCAACTCGGAGAAAAGAACGGAAAGCGTGAATAGCATATTGGTTCCTGATTTCAAGAATATTTCTAACTCGAATGAGTATCCTAGTGCCACTCAACTGCAATCTAAGAAGATAATCCGTTCTGCCTACGGCTCGGTGTCATTAGGTTACAATAGTTATGTTTATTTAGATGTAACGGCCCGCAATGACTGGTCGTCTACTTTACCACTGGATAATTGCTCTTATTTTTATCCTTCTTTTGGTGCTACGTTTATTTTTACCGATGCATTTAAGATCAAATCACCTATCTTGTCGTTCGGTAAGATTCGTGCTTCTTTTGCTTATGCCGGTTCTGACACAGACCCCTATCGGATTAATCAAACCTATAAGTTGGGTAGCATTTATAATGGTTCACCTTTGCAAACCATTAGTACAACTTTAAATAATGATCAACTTTTGCCGGAACGTAACCGTTCTTTGGAACTTGGAGCTGATCTCCGCTTTTTCCATAATCGTTTGGGTGTAGATGTAACTTATTATCGTTCTGATGCCTATGATTTGATAACGAAAGTCGCTTTGCCGGTGCCTAGCGGTTATAGTTTTAAATTCTTGAATACAGGTCATGTACGTAATCAAGGATGGGAAGTTGTGTTGTCTGCTACTCCGGTCAAGACCAAATTCTTTGAATGGAATGCAAATATCAACTGGGCGCGTAATCGGTCGGAAGTGATTAAGGTAGTGGACGGAAATCCTAATGTGCAATTATTGAAATCAAGTAATGTCAGTATCATGTTGGAAGAAGGCATGCCTTATGGAGTCATTCGGGGACGTGCTTGGAAACGTGATGACCAGGGACGTAAATTAGTCGATTCTTCAGGTAAAATATTGGTAACGGATAATACGCAATATTTAGGCTGTGCCGAGCCGAAATGGACAGGAAGTTTTGGAAGCAATTTCAGAATCCAGAATTTTACAGTTAGTTTCCTGTTTGATGCACGTATTGGAGGAACTCTTTATTCGGGAACATGGAATAGAGCGACAACGGCCGGTGTTGTTGCCGAATCTGCCGAAGGACGTGAAGGATATTATTTGAGTAATGTGATCTATGGTGAGAGTAGCGCGAAGGCAACTTCCGGTTATCAATATCCGGACGCTTATTTTGAAGACGGAACGCCTTGTCTCTTGTTTGTCAAACCTAATAACCGTTATGCTAGTTTTGATGAAAGATCTGTATTTGATGCTTCCTATATTAAATTCCGTGAACTCTCTGTTGCTTACAGTCTTCCGAAGTCTATCCTAAAGAAATTGCCGATTAGTGGTCTACGACTGGCTGTGGTAGGACGTAACTTGGCTATTCTTCATCAAAATACTCCTAAAGGCATAGATCCGGAGGCTTCTTCTTCATCAGGAAATGCTCAAGGTATAGAATATGGAGGAATGCCGCCCGTATCTTCTGTCGGATTTGATATTAAACTAACCTTCTAAAGATAGAATATTATGAAACAGATTAAAATATTATTAGCCGGTTTTGCTGCAATGGCCATTTCTTTCGTTTCGTGTACGAATGACTTTGAATCTGCCAATGCCAATCCCAATGAACTTAATGAAATTAATCCTGAATATTTGTTCAATACGAGTTCTTATTATACGCTGAATGCTTTTTGCGGAAGCATGAAAAAAGTGTTGTTGGCCAACTATAGCCATTATTATGGTGGAGCTACCGGTGGACAGGTACAACGGTATGGAAATCAAGGTTCAACCAATGATTCATATTGGAAGAATGTATATAATTATGCTATTTTTCCTGTTCACTTTATACAAACGCAAATGGAAAATGACGAGCAATATCACAATCGTGTACTTATTGCTAAAATATGGGAAAATTATCTTTTCTCACAAGCAGTTTCTATTTGGGGAGGTATTCCTAAAAGTCAGGCATTTAATGCCGGCGAGAGAGTGCCTTACGATAAGGAATCGGATATTTATTATGCTATGCTGAATGATTTGAAAGCATGTGCCGACGGGTTGAAGATGGATGGAGATGTTTATAAAGCAGACCCTATTTTTCCTTCAGGACAGAAATCCAGCGACTTATTGAAATGGAAGAAGTTTGCCAATTCACTACGTTTGCGTTTGGCCGTTCGTATTTGTAATGCTGACCGTTCGAAAGCGACTGAAGTGATTGATGAACTTATGGAAAATGAACAGAACTTGATGACAAGTAATGAAGATAATTGTCTGTTGCAATGGGGAGATAACGCAGATACAAGAAATTATTTTTATGATTATCTGGTCATCAACCGTGAAAGTAATTTGGATAAGCTTCATTCTGCCGGCGAATCGATTCTGATGTATATGGCTCCCTATGCTGATCCGCGGTTGGAGAAGTTTTTCACTCCTGCCAATGCTGCTTCTATGCCTGATAACTTCCATTGGGCACCTTATTGGGGACAACCGAAAGTTTATAATTTGCCTTCGGGAGTCAGCTTGTCTCCCAATCCGCATAGTGGAAAGACGGCTGATGATTACTCTCAATTACAGGATAAATTCACGGAGCAAAGTTATGCAGAAGTAATTATGAATTATGCAGAAGTGTGCCTGTTGAAAAGTGAATTGGTTCATAAAGGTTTGGGAAGTGGTTCGCAAACAGCTGAGGCTTATTACAATGCTGGTGTGAACGCTTCAATGGCTCAATATGGTGTAGACGGTGGAAAAGTGAATAATTATCTTCAGACTCCGGGAATTAAATGGAATACATTGACAGATCTCACAGTCACAGAAGAAGGTGAAGATTATTATAAAGATTTTATCGGCATTGTATCTTCTGCTATTACATCTGATGAAGCTGATCCGATTTATCGTCAGATTATCATGCAGCAATATATAGCTATGTTTTATCAATCGTTGGATGCGTGGACACTGATTCGCCGTAGCCAAGTATTGGAATTCCCGCCGCATTTCCAGCCGGAAACCGGATATGGTGCTGTAAATGCGGGCACCAAGGATAATCCTTATGCTTATATTCCTCAGCGATTGGTATATCCCGATAGCGAGAAAACAAACAATGAATATGAATTGACGAAAGGTATTGCAAATCTCGATGGTGGACAGGATGCAATGTCGACTAAGTTATGGTTTGCATTGCCCACTAAGACTAACCCTTATTTGACGAATAATTAAAAAATGAAGGATATGAAAAAGATAACTATTATATTGCTCGGATTCATCGCTTTGTTAGCTGTATCTTGTGATAAAGACGATCATTTGGCTCCTGATAAGAGCAAATATGTGTATGATATACCACAGACGGATTTACCTGTGGATGCGATAGTCGGTGCTTATTATACCAATATAACTTCCTCTTCCAGCTGGTTAAAGTCCGGTAAGAAAATATATGCCGGTACTCCTTTGTTGGGTGAATATTTGTCTACAACCAGTGGAGTGTTACAGCAACAGCTTGCTTGGGCGGATGAGGCTGCCTTGGACTTTCTGATAGTTACTTGGGATGCTGCTTCAGCAGATAATACATTGATTACAAACTTTAAGTCTGTACGTACGGCAACCAATGCAAAAGTCCGCTTGGTGATCAATTATAACACCAAACATCTGAAAGTATCTAATGACAAACCGCTTCAAGAGGAAGAGAATTTGAATAAGATGATCAATGACTTTACGAATACTTTAGTGCCTTTATTTAATGATGAGGCCTATTATAAAATGAACGGAAGACCGGTTATTCTAATAACTCCGTCTAACCTTTCTTCTTCTGCATTGAAGAGTATTGATTATTCTTTGGTCATCCCGGCATTAAAGAAGGCTGTATCAGAATTGGGGTATGATCTTTATACGATTGGAGAATTTACTACCGGTTGGGTAGCTCCGGTGAATTATGAGGAACATCAGATTGCTTCTTTTGATGGAGTGACAGTGAACGACTGGTCAACGAATATGTATGACCGTTATTATGCCTTTTTCAGTTTTGTTGATTTGAATTGGGCCAATTGGAAGACTACAATAGCCAAATGGAATACAGACTTTGTTCCTTGTATCTTTCCTTCTTATAATGACCGTATCAATTCAACTTCAAGTTATAAATATACTTTCGGGCAAGATGGAGAGACTACTGATTATATTAATTTCTGTAATGTAGCTAAACGGAATATCGGAAGTAAAAACATTGTGTTAGTCAATTCATGGAATAATTACCAGAAAGGAACGAATTTGGAACCGACAGAGGAAAACAAATCAGAATTTCTGAAGATAACCAGAAATCAATTTAAGAAGTAATAGTTATTAATAACGGGATACGATGTATCAGGCAGATCGTCGTATCTCGTGATAACAATAAATAATTTATGAGAAAGAAAATAATATCGGTCGTTTGTTTTCTCTTGGCTGTTTTTGTATCTCATGGGATAGCTGCGGATTCTGCTCCCTTTTTCTTTTTGCAATTAAGTGATCCCCAGTTTGGCTTCATGGATAATAATAAGAGTATTTCGGCAGAAACAGAGGCTATGAATAAGGCTGTGACAGCTATTAATCAGTTAAAACCTCCGTTTGTGGTGATAACCGGTGATTTTGTAAATAATTCGAAGAGTAAGGAACAGATTGCTGCTTATAAGTCGATGATTGCTCAAATAGACTCTTCAGTAAAGGTTTATATGATTCCGGGAAATCACGATATAGGTAAGGTCAGCCGGGCTTCTATAGATAATTATAAAAAGAACTACGGAGAAACTCATTTTTCATTCAGGTATGGTGATTGTGCATTTATAGGTATTGATTCAAATATAATAAAAGAAGAGGACAAGGAGAGGGAAGAAGTTCAATTTAAGTGGCTGGAACAGGAATTACAGAAAACGAAGGATGCCAGATTCAAGTTTGTTTTTACCCATTGCTCTGTTTTTCTAAAGCGGATGGATGAACCTGTGAATTATTCGAATTTCTCTTTGCCTATGCGAGAGAAATATGTGCGTTTGTTTCAGAAATATGGAGTAAACGCAATATTTGCAGGGCATTTACATAACAATGCTTATGGAAAGGTGGACGATATGGAAATGATAACGATAGGTCCGGTAGGAAAGGTGCTGGGGACAGGGTATCAAGGGATGAATCTTGTGAAAGTATATCCGGATCGGTTTATCAGTGAATTTATTGCCTTAAATCAATTTCCTAAAGAGGTGCTGATGTCTGATCCGGCGGCAAAAACAACGGAGTCGATGAGTCGTGTCCGTTTCAAATCAATAAAGAATTTAGTGATGGCAGGGTATCAGGGGTGGTTTAATACTCCTGAAGACGGTGCTGGTTTGGGTTGGAAACATTTTGAAAAAGAAAAAGAGTTCAAACCGGGCAAGTGTACCATTGATCTTTGGCCGGATGTTTCTGAATATGAGAAAACCTATGAAACGGCTTTTAAGTTACCTGATGAGACACCGGCAAAGGTTTTTAGTTCGTATGATGCTTCTACTACAGATCTGCATTTTAAATGGATGAAGCAATATGGAATTGATGGGGTATTTATGCAACGTTTTGTTGTTTCTATACGAAATCAGAAAGGGAAGGATAATTATAATAAGATACTGAATAATGCTGTTCTTTCGGCAGAAAAGTATGACCGGGCAATTTGCCTGATGTATGACCTTTCCGGTATGGAAGCCGGTGAGGAAGATATATTGATACGTGACTGGAAAGAGCTGTGTGAGAAGTATAAACTAGTTTCCCGGAACAACAATCATTATGTTTATCATCATGGTAAACCGTTAGTTGCTGTTTGGGGAATAGGGTTTAATGATCGCCGTAAATATGGATATGAGCAGGTAAAGAAAATCATTGATTTCCTGAAGAGTGAAGGTTGTTCCATATTGGTAGGTGTACCTACTCATTGGCGGACATTAACGATAGATGCTGTTTCTGATACGCGATTGCTCGAACTGGTAAAACAGGCGGATATTGTCCATCCATGGTTGGTAGGACGTTTTGATAATCATACGTATGAGCCATATCGTAAATTGATAGAGGAAGATATAAAATGGTGCAAAGCGAATGGTAAAGACTATATGCCGGTGTTGTTTCCGGGCTTTAGTTGGCATAACATGAAAAAGGATGCTCCGCAAAACATGATTCCGAGATTAGGGGGACGTTTCTTCTGGCAACAGGTGAAAGGTGCTGTAGATGCAGGAGCAGAAAGCCTTTATTTGGCAATGTTTGATGAGATAGATGAGGGGACAGCTTTCTTTAAATGTACAAATACACCTCCGGTGGGTGAAAGTTCTTTTATAACTTATGAAGGAGAAGCACCCGATCATTATCTTTGGCTGGCAGGTGAAGCTGCTAAATATTTGAGAGGAGAACTGCGTTCGTCCCGGATGCCGGTTCGATAAGGATGTGGAGTATAATAGCCGGATATATTTCGTTATTGGTGCAGAGTAACTATATTATTTTAATATCCTAAGATTGAAAAAACATATTTTTTATATCTTTGCTTCAAATAAGCTTTTACTATGAAATATATCCGACTGCTATTTTATATTTTATTTATCTCGAAGACTATAGTCACTTGGGGTGGTGAAAATATCGGAGGCCTTTCTTTTCGTGCTTATGAATATTCAAAAGATGAACGTACTTCATTCATCATACCGTCCGGCAATCAGGGAGTGAGATTCAAAGATTATTTATCTGTTTCTTTTGATTTGAAGATTAGGGAAAAAGGCGAGCATTTTGGTTATGTATGCCGTATGATTGTTGACAATAGAAATAGCCTCAATCTGATATTGGTTAATCCTGTGAACGAAAAGCCTTATTTGTGTTTGATTAAAGACCAGCAATATTTAGGAAAGATACACTCTTCTGCGCCTATCGATATTCATGAATGGAATAGGATAAAGATAGAATTGGAGTATAAAAATGATACGTTATATGTCCGAAATAATGGTTCTCTTATTTCTAAAGAGAAAGTTACCGCCCCGGATAATCATTCTGTTAAAGTCTGTTTTGGTGCTAATAAATTAGCTTCTTACACCACTTCGGACGTGGCACCTATTATTTTGAAGGATGTACAGATCGGTCTGGAACCTGGGAGCATAAAATATGAATGGTCGTTGGAGCAAGCCGTATCTGACACTTTGCTTCAGGACAAGTTTCGGCAGATGACAGCTTTTATATCAAATCCGGAATGGATTATTAATAGTCATATATATTGGAAACATAGGAAAACGTTATCTTTTTCATCCAAGACTTTTCCTGTCCCGTGTGAAGATCAGTCGGCATGTTATTTTATTGCAAAAGATCGTATTGTCAAATATGATTTAATACGGAGTATAACTAAAGAATATGTTTTCTCGCCATTGATTGATGTAAGTCGGATCACTAACCAGTTTCTTTTTGTTCCTTTGAAAGATAAAGGTAGCCAGTTGGTTTATTATGACTTTGAGAAGCCTGATGGGGAGAATTTGTCTTTTTTCAATTTTCAAACAAAAAGTTGGTCTATTCCTATCCAACGGAAAAGGCAGTCTTCTTATACACAACATAATCGGTTTTTCAATCCAAAAGATTCATCAATTGTACAAATTCTGGGATATGGATTTCATTTGTATACCCGTGAGTTGAATAGAATATCTCTATCGGGTGAAGTGATAAAGGGAGAGTTGCCGGATGTGATTACTCCTCGCTATTTGAGTGCCATAGGGAAGACCGATTCGCTGGTTTATATTTATGGAGGATTGGGAAATGACTTGGGTAAACAGGAGTATGGGGTCGTTCATTATAAGGATTTGTATAAATTGAACTTGAATGATTATTCTTTGGAAAAAAAGTGGGCTATACCGGAGAATCTTTGTGATGAGGTAGCTGCTTCTACGTTGATAGTTGATGAAGTAGAAAAAGGTGAACATGCAAAAGGATTGTTTTTTTCTTCAGGTCGTTTTCTATCTTCTCTGGTTTTGAAAGATTTAAATTTGGAGAATGGACAAGAAACTGTTTTAGGTGATACAATACCTTATACTTTCTTAGATGTTAATTCTCATGCAGATTTAATTTATCTTGCTTCAGAAAAATGTTATTACGCTGTAACAGTTCACCAAGTAGAGGGGAATAATTATGAAGCTAATATTTATTCTATTGCATCTCCAGTGTTGCCTATTCAAAATATAATAGTACAGGAAAACAAGGGGACTTGGTGGAAATTACTGTTTGTATGTATTTGTGTAGCAGGTTTAGGGGGAATTGGGTGGAGATTAAAGAATAGCAGAAAGCATGATAAGAAAGAAGCTATATCTATTCCTCAACAAGATATTTGTGAAAAAGAAGAAGGGGTTGTTTCAAATATAAATAGTGAAAAAGAAATTCAAGAAAATGACCACCTATATTCCTCGTTTGAAGCTCCTGTATTGAACACCACACCAGGAATTTATATGCTAAACGGATTTCAGGTTATTAATCGGGATTTAAAAGACATTACCGGAAAATTTACGCCTATCATGCGTCAATTATTATCTGTTATTATTCTTTATTCCAATCAGAATAATAAGGGGATTTCTAATATCAAGTTAAAAGAATTGTTGTGGTATGATAAGTCCGAGGAGAGTTTCTCTAATAACCGTAGTGTAAATATACGTAAGATACGTCTTTTGTTGGAAGAGGTAGGAGATACGGAGATATCATCGGCAAATGGTTATTGGTACTTTCTTAATAAGGGGCATGTATATAATGACTATACTATAGCAAATCAATTGATGCAAAAGATGGCACCTTTAGATGTGGTCCATAAGGAAGATCTGGAAAAATTATTGAGTCTGGCTTCATTTGGTCAATTGCTTCCTAATATGCAATTTGATTGGGTAGATAGTTTTAAAGCAGATTATTCCGATTCAATGATTGATCTTCTGAGTCGGTTAAGAGATAGCAAGCAATTTGTAGGAAATGATAACTTGAGAATACAAATCTCAAATTGTATTCTGCGATTTGATTCGTTAGATGAAGAGTCTGTTCGCGTTAAGTGCCGTGCTTTAGTGGATTTGAAACGCATGGGAATGGCATATACTGCATTTGATCAATTCACCAAGGAGTATAAGCTAATATTGAATGAGGATTTTAAATATAGTTTTGAGCAGTTTATAAGTGAAGTGTAACTTATAGGTCGATGTATTACAAAAAATATTGTGTAGTTTTTCTGGAGGAAAAAGTCGATTTTATTGGAGTTAATTCTTTATAATTCTTAAATTTGTATCCTATTACAGAATATGAATTAACACTATTATCAAAATGAAAAGAATTTGGGTGGCTCTTTTGGTGTTTTCTATACTAGGAGGGAGTGTATCAGCAAATGCTATTTCTTTTAAACGCAAAAAGTCAAAAAAGAAGGAGTCTGTTGAGAAAGAAAAAACTGCTTATGATAAACTGTTCTCATCTAATCATTCAAAAGCAGAAGGTTTTATCACTGTACATAAAGTAAAGGAGAAAGTTTATTTTGAACTTCCTTTATCAATGTTGCAGCGTGATATGTTACTAGGTTCTACAGTAACAGAAATTAGTGATAATAAGAATGCTATTATTGGTTCGAAACCTACCGAACCTCTTCATTTTCGTTTTGAGAAATTGAATAATAAAGTCTGCTTGTCGGCAGTGCAGACCAATAATGTGGGTGATGACAATGGTCACCGATTGAAGGCAGCTATTGAGATGAGTAATATGAATGCCATTCTGCAAGTATTTGATATTTCGGCTTATAATAACGACAGTACGGCAGTTGTTTTTGATGTTACCGATTTCTTTGTAAGTGACAATAAATTAATGTCCCCGTTCGATAAATACAGCGTGAATACATCAGGGGGACGTAAACGTTTGGCCTCATTTCAAAGTAACAAATCATTTATTGATAGTTTTAAGGCTTTTGAAGATAACATATCAGTCCGTAGTTGCTTGAATTATACTTATTCGTTGACTGGGGGCAAAGGGAAAGACATAAAAGACGAGCCTCTGACCGCAAAGGTAACCCGTTCGATTATATTATTGGATACGATTCCTTATCGTCCCCGATTGATGGATAGCAGAATTGGCATTTTTCCTACAATGAAAAATGAATATTCAGCTGCTAAACAGACAACCCGTTCTATCTATTATGCCAATCGTTGGCGTTTGGAACCTTCAGATTTGAGAGGTTATATTGAAGGAAAGAAAGTGACTCCTATTAAACCGATTGTATTCTACGTAGACAGTTGTTTTCCTGAAAGTTGGAAAGCATCTATATTTGAAGCTGTCAATCAATGGAATGAGCCATTTGAAAAAATCGGTTTTACACAAGCTATCCAGGCTAAAGAATTTCCGAAAGACGATCCGGAATTTGATCCGGATAATTTGAAATATTCATGTATTCGTTATGCTCCGATAGGGATTGAGAATGCAATGGGACCATCGTGGGTTGACCCTCGTAGTGGGGAAATATTGAATGCTTCTGTATATCTGTACCATAACGTCATAAAATTGTTGAATAATTGGCTGTTTATTCAAACTGCTCAAGCCGATAAGCGTGTACGTCATAAAGTAATTCCGAGAGAGGTGATGGACGATGCTTTACGTTATGTCGTTTCTCACGAAGTGGGTCATTGTTTGGGATTTATGCATAATATGAGTGCTTCTTCCGTAATTCCCGTAGATTCGCTCCGTTCCCCTTCATTTACGCAGAAGCATGGTACTACCACTTCCATTATGGATTACGCGCGTTTTAATTATGTGGCACAACCTGGTGATATGGAACGGGGAGTACGTATGATGCCGCCATATTTTGGTTTGTATGACGATTATCTGATTCGCTGGAATTATACACCTGTGCCGGAAGCTAAAACTCCGGAAGAGGAATATGCCATCACTTCGAAATGGATTACGGATTTATCAGATAATCCTGTATATCGGTATGGCAAGCAGCAGTCGGATATACTCGACCCTCGTTCTCAAACGGAAGATTTGGGTGATGATGCTGTGAAAGCAACCCGATATGGAGTGAAAAATCTGAAATACATTCTGGCTAATCTGAATCAATGGCTAGGAGAAGAAGATGTGGATTATACACATCGGTCGGATATTTACGATGGTATAATCATGCAATATTTGACTTATATGTTGCATGTATATCATAATATAGGAGGAATCTATTTGCATGAAAAATTGGTTGGGGATAAGGTGGAAGCCTTGCAGGTTGAACCTAAAGAGAAGCAGAAAGAGGCGATGAATTACTTTTTGGAGCAATTGGCGACCTTGGATTGGCTGGATGATGAAAATGTCCTGAAGGTACTGCCTATGGTAGGGAAACCATCGGATGCTTTGCGGGATGTAATGATGAAATTATTGATGAAAGCTCCTGCCCGGGTAGAATTCTCGGCATTAAAAGCCGGTAAAGAAGAAGGATATGATGTTGATGAATGTATGAATGATATTTATACATATATATGGAATCCTACTATACAAGGACGTAAATTAAGTGCTACTCAAATGAAACTGCAGAATTTGTTTATCAAACACCTGGCTTCGACTGCCGGAATCCGATTGAGTAAAGATACTAAATCATTGAAAAGTGAAGAAGATGCATGGGGGCAGTTAGCTGCTTTTCATCATAAAACAGGTGTAGGGCATAAAGGATGTTGTTGTGCGTCCGATCTGGGGCGTATGTTTAATCCAGTGGCTGGATTTGACGAACCAATGGCAGAGTATTTTATTCCCAAAAACCAGGATAGTATGTGTTATGGTTATTTCCTGCGCATACGTAATTTATTAAACAGCCGGAAGCAACATGTTGATAAAGATACGCGGCTTCATTATCAGTTATTGCTTCATCAAATGAATAATGCATTAAACAGATGATTATGAAGAATAAATATATCTTTTTGCTCTTTTTATCAGTATTTGGTGTGTTTGTCTTTTCTCCTTTGGAGGCTGTTGCCAAAAAAAAGAAAAAAGGGAAAATAGAGCAGGTTAAACCCAAAAGCGCATACGAAAAACTGTTGAAGGATAAACCGAATAGCGTCGAAACTAAAGGACTGATGAATCTTTATTGGGTAGACGATAAAGTATATATGGAAATACCCAGAGATGTGTTGGGTAAACGTTTGCTGATGGGAGGTGTAGTCGATAAACTAAGTAACCCTCAGGAATCATCTGTTGGCTTTTGCCCTGTTGCACCTTTACAAGTGAAATTCTGCCGGTCCGATTCTTTGGTTAGGTTATATCAGGTAGCGGACCGTCCGGTGACAGAACAAGATTCCCGTATCGGAGATGCGCTGGAAAAAAGTTTCAGTGATGTCATTTTAAATCAGTTTTCTATAAAGGCTTATTCTCCGGACAGCGCTTTGGTGATTGACGTTACATCTTATGTTTTTCAGGATGATAAATACATGAATCCGATTGATCCGAAAGCATACAATACGATGGGGGGCTGGGTGAAGCGTAAAGCCTCTTTCAAACAGAAACAATCAATGATATCCGGAATAGCTTCTTATCCAGATAATGTATCTATTTCATGCTATATGAGCTATGAATTAGCGATGTCATTATTCGGTATTTTTCCGATAGCAGAAAATATTCCCTTCAGCGCAGTTGTGAAGCGTACTTTTATGTTATTACCGGAAGATGGGGATTATTGCCCTCGTTTGGCTGATCCTCGTATCGGAACTTTATGGAGCGGCAAGGTGAATTTTTCGGATAAGGAGCAAGGCAGCAACATACAGTATTGGGTGAATCGCTGGAACCTGGCTGTTGATAAACCTGTTGTTTTCTATGTGGATACGCTGTTGCCTGAAAAATGGCAGAAGTGTGTGTATCGTAGCGCTGAGATATGGAACAAAAGCTTTCAGAAAATAGGTTTTTCTAATGCGTTAGATGTGAAACCTTACCCTAAAGATATAGGATTTGATGCCAACAGTATTACTAAGTCTTGTATCCGGTATGTCGTTTCACCTTCCGGTCAGATTACGGATAATTATTGGAGTGATCCGTTGACAGGAGAAATAATAAGTGCCAATATTTATATCCCTCATAATTTAGCTTCGAAAATTCAGCTGAATTATTTCTTACAGACAGCTTCCTTTAACGAGAAAGCCCGCACGTTGATGCCGGATGAAGATTTGGTGGAAGAAGCATTGACTTCGTTATTGTTGAGGCATTGGGGGCATTGTCTGGGATTGACGGATAATATGGCAGGATCTATTGCTTATCCGGTAGATTCGCTTCAGTCGAAAGAGTTTGTAAAAAAACATGGGCTATCTGCGTCAGTCATGGATAAGTTGCCGATGAACTATTTACTTTCGGTTGATAATTATAGTGCTGATATACCTTTGACGCAACAAGTGCTGGGAGAATATGACCATTGGGCGATTCGTTATCTTTATCAGCCAATGAATAAGAAAACACCGCAAGAAGAATTATCGGATTTGCGGAAGCTGGTTTCTGAACGGAATCAGAACCCATTATTGCTTTTTAAACGTCCGCAGAGCAGGAAAGCTTATTATGATCCTCGCGGAATGGAGATGGATTTGGGAAATGATGCTATTCGTGCGGCAACCATTGCTTTTGAGAATTTGGGTAAAGTAGTGGCGAATGCAAACCAATGGTTAGACAAGGAAGATTTCAACTATGAAAAACGAGCCTCACTATATGGAGAAATTATCAATCAGGCGGATGAATACGTGAAGCATGTATTGCAGCAAGTTGGTGGAATCTATTTGAATGACAGTTATCAAGGGGATAGTTATCCTTCTTATCAACCGGTATCCAAAGAGTTGCAACGTCGTTCGTACCAGTGGATGATGGAAGCTATCAGTCAAATGAACTGGTTGGACAATCGGGAACTGTTGAATCATTGTGCGCTGACAGGTAGCGCTGCTGACTATTCACAGAAGTTTTTCGCCAATTTGCTATTAATACAGCTCAATAACCTTTGGCTTAGCGAAAGTAAATCAGATGACCCTTATACGCAACAGCAGGCTGTCGAAGATTTAAAGAATCATCTTTTTAAGGAAGCAAGGGTAGGAAAGGAGCCTGACGACTGGAAACGTTTCTTACAGGGACAATTGCTGAGTTTTGTCATTTCCTGGTCGAATGTAAATGTGCCGAAAGGGAAAGATGAGACAGCTAATGCTTCTTCTAAACTGACTATTCAGACTGTCTGTCCTTACCGGGGGATGACGGCAATTGAGAGCATTCCTTATTCTTCTGCTCCTGAACGGGCTCCATTCTGGTATGGCTGTCTGTTGGATTTGAAAAGTGAGTTTACGAGAGCGAAATCAGTAGCACCTAACCGGGAAATGCAAGAGGAGTATGATTACCGGTTGTTTACGATTGAGAAGGCACTGCGGAAATAGATATAATCTATAAAATGATTAGATATAAAAAAGCCAATTAATTCGTGATAAGATGAATTAATTGGCTTATACTTTTAATGAGGTTTTTCTTCTGTTTTGTTTATTCTACTACCCTTGTGAATGCGTAGGTTATACCAAAGAAACTCGCATCGAAATAATGACCGTACTCTTCAAACGTTGAGCTGAAGAAATCAGTTGGTATAAAATCGTGAAAGTAAATGATAATATTATTATCATCTATCTTATCCAATCCTATAAATGCATTTCCGAGCTCTGTTTTTCTCTTTGAGAAACAACGATTCACTTGAGAGGTGGTGAAATAAGGAGCGTCATATTCCTCATCAGCTATCCAGTTATAGATACCTTTCTCTATATGGTCGAAAACAACAGTGTGGCCTTGAGGGTTGCAAAAGAAGTCCTTTAAATCTCCCGTTAGATATGGGATTATTTTATCTGTGCCATCTTCTTGATGTACAAATTCCAGGTAGTCATTAGCTCCATTGTTTTCCGGCAGACTATTTATCCAGTCTTCGTCAGGCATGCCAACATATACATAGTTGTCTTTATCTTTAATCTCCACAGGTTTCCATTTGCCCAGCATGTCAGTAAACTTTAACTGATCCAGTTTTATATTATAGGATACAAATGAGCCCGGATAGTAGAGTTCGGAGTTGTCAACTGGTGTACCTAGTTTAAGGATAGCGTTTTTTCCTGTATAATCTTCTGCTCCTTCTTTTATTTTTATCTTAAAACGTGTGTAGTAAGATCCTTTTGGAATGGTGACGGAAGTTATTCCGTTTTCAAGTTCAAAATCTTCGTTCAATATAGCTGTACTGGACGGGTCTATTTCTATCGGCAACACGATGTCTGTTGTTGCCCTGAAACTGCTGCCGCTATTTTCTCCTTCCACTTCGATTCTAATGTCTATTTCACTTAACAGACGATAGATAACAGGCTTGAAAGTATACATAATGTGCTCTTTCACTTCAACGGGGATAATCGCTATTTTCTTGTCACCGAGCGTATATCCGGAAACCGGGTTGATGGAAAGGCGGATTTCACGGTTGGCAGTCAGGTTGTTTTTGGGAGTAATGGTTAAAGTGGCACTTGTTTCTCCGGCTTTTATCATGAACCCGTTAGCAGAAATTTCATAGTCTTCATCCAATATGGCAGTACCTTCAATGATGACAGGAATGCTTAAGTCTGTTTCAGGTGCTACAGAAGCTCTCAATTCCACTTCCAGGCTACCGTTAGAAGGTAATATGTATATGGAGCGACTAAAAGATAACTTTGCACCCGACGAGTCGTCATCGTTGCAAGCTGCCGACACTATGATTAGTATAATCATTAGAAGAAAGAAGCCTGTTATTCTGATTTTTGTTTTCATTTTAATCCCTTTTTATTGGTTAATGGCATTGTTGTATTCATCCCATAATGCTTGTACTTCTTCACGGTCTTGTGCATTCAGGATACTTCCGGTGGGAAGTAAATAATCTTCTGATGTATTATCTACTTTGGGTGTCAGTTCTTCCGGTTTATCACATGAGATCAAGAAAGCGGAAGAACCTGTGAGAATGAAACATAGGATATATAGTATCTTTTTCATAACTGTTTCTGTTTTTTATGGATAAATTATTCTATGTAGCCTGGATTTTGAATGAGCAAATCAGGAAATAATCTAATGTCTGCTTTGGGAATAGGAAAAGTATAAAGATACTTTTCTGTGATAAATTTCTTTCCTTTGGCAGCGACCCAAAATTCCGGACGTCCGTTGCGTTTTAATTCAAACCAGCGGTCGCCTTCAACAAACAATTCTTTACGGCGTTCACAGAGGATGGCTGACATCAATTTTGTCAAAGGGATCCCAGTGGCGTCGGTTTTTATATTTTGTTGGAAAACTTCTGGGAGATTGTCAATTGTGTAGGCTATATAATCCTGAGTGATTCGTTTGGAACGAAGCTGGTTAAGATAACCTAGTGCGTCTGTTTCCTGATTCAGATGTGCGTGGGCTTCGGCTATAATCAGGCAAAGTTCTTCACTACGAAACTTGGTGGTGATGATTTTATTGACAATCCGTTTGGAATCATAGTTGCATCTGCGACGTACGTCATTGTCGGTGGCTGCAAATAAATCAACCAAATTTCTGTCGACAGGTCTTGATTTTATATCGGCTTGTGCAGTTGCGTAACTCATGGTTCCTATATCATCATCCATGGTGAATGAACGGATAATGACATTGTGTGCTTTTGCTTGTTTCTGGTTAATGGCTTCTACATATTCGTCAGCTTCCAGCATCGGGTATTTTTCCAATACTTCTTTGGCATAGGTAATGGCATTACTCCAGTTCTGTGTCCAAAAGAAGAAACGTGCGAAGTAGGCTTTTGTTACGGATGAAGTAAAGATAAAGTCTTCATTAGACACATTATATGAGAGGGCTTTTCGGAATCCTTCTTCTATAAATTCAGCAGTTTCTTTCAGATTGGCGCGTGCAGGCTTTGCTTCCATATCAAAATCGTCGACAAGTGGAAGTCCGAGAGTCTCTTTTGCCGTCTCCGGCTGGTATGGCTCACAGTAGCGCTGCATAAGGTTATAATAGCAAATAGAACGAATGCTCCAGGCTGTTCCCAATAGGGTTCTAGCTAAATCGGATTCCGTATCATCCATGTTGCCGATAACCATATTACAGTCTTTGATAACAGAGTAGAGTGTTTTGTAAGTGGCCTGATTTTTGTTAATGGCACTTCCCACATAAATGCTCGTATAGCCGAAATTGCTGGCAAGCGTTGCATTCAAGTCATCGGCAAACATCTCTAAAGTTGTCATTACTTCTGGATTGGGAATGATAACGTCATCTCTTCCTTTTTCTATCTGATCCAACCAATAATGGATAATGGTCGAAAAATCTTCAGCTGTTTCAGGAATTATCTTTCCTTTGGGCTTTACGTCTAAGTAATTGTTGCAGGAAGCCAACAATATCATCAGACCACAATAGATAGATATGAATAGTTTATTTTTCATCGTTTATTGTTATTTAAAATCCAACATTTACGCTAAACATCACAGAACGGCTTATCGGATAAGTAGCACCGGGGGTTTCAGGATCCATGCCTGAATAGCTGGTGAATGTGAAGAAGTTGTTCAGTGACAAAGAGAAATCTACATTGGAGAGAGCCGAATTACTTATTAACTTCTTAGGTAGCGTATATCCTAAAATGATGCTCTTAATTCTGGCATAAGATAAGTTGGTAAGGAAAGCTCCATGCGTGATTTCTTTGTGCATAGGGTTATAATAGCCAAATCCGTAAACCTCACCGAACGGATTCCATACGCGCGGATAAGTGCCATTTGTATTATTGGGCGTCCAACGGTCGGCTGCTGCTTTCGGAACATTCAGATGGTGTGCGAACAAATCATTTTGGAAGACTTGTTCGCGTTCTGTGTAATTAAATACCCCATTACCGCTTACGGTGCTAGCTGAAGTTGGCGACTTGATGAATTCAAAATTTTTGGCTCCTGTGGCAAAAGTTCCGTTTACGCTAAGGCGAATACCTTTATATTCGGCGGTTACATTAAATCCTCCGGTTACGGGAGCTTCACTCGTGCCTAGATAATACCGGTAATTATCGGGCTTATTCAAGTCGGTAGCTGTGTGTATTTCAGCATCGGGACGCAACTGGTATGTATATAATCCTGTTTCGGGGTCAATACCTGTGTATCTCCCACTATAGATGGCGTCTACAGGATAGCCCTCCCATAAGTTATTATATCCCATGCTGCTATAGGAAGCTTTATATTTGGTCACTTTATTCTTGTTGTAAGCTATGTTGGCAGAAAGAGACAGACTGAAATCTTTTGTTTTAACAGGAGTTCCATTCAGGGTAGTTTCGATACCTTTGTTGTCAATATTGGCAGTATTGTATTTCTGTTGGGTGAATCCTGTGCTGCTTAGTACTTGCACACCTGTTACAATGTCTTTACTTTTCCGGTAGTATCCTTCCACTATACCTGTCAAGCGGTCGTTAAACATTCCGAAATCAAGAGCCACTTTCACGTCTTGCGTCTTTTCCCAACGTAGATTGGGATTCGGTGGACTAACTACTTTTCCTATATGATAAATATTGTTGGAAATATTCCGGTAGTCATCGTAGTAACTGATAATCATTTGTGGGCTGACACTACGGTTGATGTTACCAGTAAATCCGGTTGCTATACGGAGTGTTAATCTGTTCAGTACGGGTTTCAGCGAAGCCATGAAATCTTCTTCACTAACATTCCACGCTGCGCCGGCTGCCCAGTTAGGATTAAATTGTTTGTCACTACCAAAATTAGAACTACCGTCAGTACGGAAAGAGACATTCAGTACATATTTGTTTTTGTAGTAATAGTCAGCAGATGCATAGAAAGAGACAAAGCGTTGTTCGCTCCATGTTTCTCCGTTCGAGCCATCAATAGCAGCGAGATAGGCTTTCAGCTTCTCGTAGCCTACTCCTGTCGGGTCATCAGGAAGTGGGGTTATGGCATTTCCGGTGATTTCGTCGTAACCGTATCGTTTGCTGTACAAACCGTCTGATTTACTTCCGCGGAATTCGGCACCGGCTATAAGGGAGACAGAGTGGTCTCCAAAAGAATCATCATAAGCAAAATGCCCGCGGACCATATAGCTCTCATTATCTACATTGCGTTGCAAGATAGAAGCATATTCCTTATTAGTATTGTTATCGATAGAGAGACGGTTGTCTAAAGCTGCTTTTGTGTTTTTACCATATATTTCCTTTAGACGGTTGGTGGAATAAGTATATGAAGCCAGACCCACAAAACGCAAATGGTTGATAATGCTGTAATCAATTCCTGCACGAACCATTGTTTTTATATTCTTAGTGCGTGAAGAGGTTTCGTCCATTTCGCGAAGTACATTAAATCCACAATCAGGTATAATCTTGGAACTAGTCTTTTTATTGTTATATTCTCCTAGTGCATAATATGTTTCATCTGCCCGGTAACTGCCGTCTTCGTTATACGGACTTTCGTATGGATTGGCAAAATAAGCATATTGGAAAGGATCGAGACTATTCAGTGCCGGGGACTTTGAATATTGATAAGACATGGATGCCCCAAAGTCAATCTTGACTTTCTGGCTGGGGTGCATTGATAGATTAGCTGTCAGGTTATAACGGTCGTAATCATTATTTTTCAATAAACCGGCGTTGCGGGTATATGCTAGTGAAGTATAATAGGTGTATTTGTCTCCACCACCATTAATGGACAAGTTGTGGGTGGTAGAAACACTGTTGCGAAACAGTTCATCGTACCAATCGGTATTCGTTTTACCTAATTCTTCGATATACGTATCTTGTTGTTCTTTGCTCCATCCGGCAAACTTTCCCCTACCAGCACGAATGATGCCTACTACTCCTACCACCGGATAGTCATTTGCCCCGGCTTCAAATCCCGGAGCAGAGAATTCATCCCATAATCCCTGTTCATAGGCAAGCTTCTCTTGTGAATTCATCAAAGAGTAGTTCCGCTGGGGGGGTAAAGTGACTGATACATTGCCTGAATAGTTTATTTGGGCTTTTCCTGATTTGCCTTTTTTGGTGGTGACAACAATTACTCCACCGGCTGCTCGCGAACCATAAATAGCAGCGGCTGAAGCATCTTTCAAAATAGTAATACTTTCTATGTCACTGGGATTGATGCCGGCGACACCATTCATGAACAAGTCGTCAAATTGACCGGATTTTATTTCAGCACTGGTAGGCATATCGGTACTTCCACTTTGCATGGGAACTCCGTCGATAACCCATAGTGGCTCACCATCTCCGGTGATTGTATTGGTACCTCTGATTCGTATTTTTTGTGTACTACCAGGTTGTCCGGATATGGCTGATACGGCCACTCCTGCTATTTTACCTTGCATGAGGGCGTCTACCGTTGGTTGGGCTTGGTCTTTTAACTGGTCGGCCGAGATAATTCCGACAGAACCAGTCATTTTCTTAAAAGTAGTTTGGGTATAACCTGTAACGACAACTTGATCCAGTTCACTTGTTGCAGATTCCATTTTAATTTTGATAAAAGGTGTTGCTCCTTTCAATAAGTGCTCTACATTTTTCATGCCAATGTAAGAAAAAACAAGTGTCTTGCCTTCTTTCATCTCTTTGATGGAAAACTTACCATCAATATCTGTGGTAACACCGACTTGGGGGAGCTCCTTATAGCGGACGGATACGCCTACTAATGGTACCCCACTTTCGTCAGTTACAATACCTTTCACTGTTACCTGTGCATTTGCAAATAAAGGTAAAATTAGAGCGAAAAGTAATGTTAATGAAAAAATGGTAATTTTATTCATAATTGTATTATATTGGTTTGAATATATGCAAATGTATTATTATTAGCTGATATAAACAAGAAAAATGATAATATTTGTATTTAAAATGTGTGCTTTTGTTTGAGTGAATATCATTCGATGTTTATTATATTTTTATAAAAGTATAGAAAATTGGTTCATGGTATGTTACGACTGGCTTTTTGCATTATACTGCATATTGGGGAGTTTGATATGTTGTAGAAGGCAAGAAAGAAGTGGCTTAATTTGACAATTTTGGGGCATAATTGCTATACCCAAAACGGTTCGTTTCATGTATGGTTATAAATTTATTCCATATCATTATATTTTGGACATGATAAGATTATCATTGAAATATATTTCAACATATGCATTCCTACGATAGAAGTGTCAAAAATAAAAGAGACTAACAATTTCCTTAATTATAAGTTTAGGACTTTATCAGTTAATTCGTTTCTCGGTGTCGAACAGGTTGTTTCTCGGTGAGAAACGGGTCGTTGGTTTTAAAGGAAAGCCCCGAATAGTAACCGACTGGATAACAGTGCTTTACAAAACAGTGTTATCTATCAGAAATGCATAGGAGTTTTATTGACATTTTTTTGGTAACACCATTTGTTTCTATTGCATCTATTACTGTAATAATATTTACATTAAAACTAAAATATGGCATTTATAAAAGAATTTGTTTCATTCCTTTCTGAAACAGGAATGAATCTATTTTTAAAGGTGGGGCTGCTCTGAACCGAATCTCTAGGATTTCAGATTGCGACAAAATAATCTGATGATTGAAAAGAGAGAGTGGCTCACCCGAAATTTCTTGGGGGTAACTATTTGTAGCTTTC
>UMFX01013202.1_pt1 | contig 35821 bp, 53 predicted proteins | sample 1965131 | NCBI WGS metagenome assembly UMFX01 (sample SAMEA4836058, study PRJEB28245) | human gut metagenome | biome: gut microbiome; material: fecal sample | place: Denmark | collected 2008 | reverse complement strand
GGGGCTTTTTGTCATTGTCCGTTTTTACTGGTTCAGTTCATTATTTCGACCTCTTTTCTTTATCGATCAGAGAATATAGTTCATTGATTTCTTCATCCGAAAAATCATTATTGCTAATCAATGATTTTACCAATTGAAAAGGAGAGTTATTAAAAAGATTTTTCCGAAGTTCATTGATGGAAGATGCTTGCAAATCTTCCTGTTTGACATTTGGCGTACAGATAAAGCCGGGATCAGAACGGGTAATGAGTCCTTTCTTGATGGCTCGCCGGATAATGGTATAGGTGGTGTTTGGCGCCCAACCAATTTCTTCTTCAAATACTTTGGAAATGTGACTTGCTTTGCAGGAACCGCATTTCCAAAGATATGTCAGAACTTTCAATTCAGAATCTGATGCTAACATAAAAATCACCTCTTTACTACTGATGTAGAATAATTTTATATTATATAATTCCCGTGGAAAAATCAAGGCGCAAATGTCTTCACTCAAGGAAGCAAAAGATTTGTATACATAAAAATGGCAGTTTCTATAGTTTTACGCTGATTTTTTCGTGAAAATCATGATTGTATTTTCAAAATTGGTATTATATAATTTTACTACGGATGTAGTAAAAATGCATTTGCAGTGATAGGGCATTGAAGAAACTAGGGGGGATAACATGAAAAGAAATCAAAATTTATGCATCATTGCTGCCTTATTTATAACCGTTTTGGCAATTTCGGTCACAAAATTTCCGTACAGAGGGGAAGCGGCTGTATCTCAGGAAACGGCAGGGCAAAAAAATCTAGCAGCAATATTGTCTTCTGATGTAGATAATGTTTGTGCTGGTGTTGTGATGGATGCCAAGACTGGAGAGATTTTGGATCAGTATGGGGATATTGACGATCCATTTGAACCGGGAGCGACTTTTAAGCCGTTTGTGACAGCCATTATGCTGGAAAAGGGAAATTTATCCCTGACGGACACAATAGAGGGCGGTACTTATACTAGTGTCAATGGGACAACCATTAAAAATTACAGTGACCAGTCTGGGGAAAAGTCATTTTATGATCTCTATGTTGCTTTGAATGAGCCATTCCTTGTGCGTGCTTGGGAAAACAGAAGAGATCCTATAGATTTTTCAAAAGAGATAGCTTCCTATGGCTTTGATGAAAAGAATAAGTATCAGCCAGAATTTTTGCTGGGAAGGGGATTTACGACTTCTGTACGAGAAATGGCTCGGGGATACTATATTTTAGCTGGAAATAGCGGCACAGAAAATAAAGTGATTTCCAAATCAAACAGTAACTTAATGAAAGAATTGCTCCATGAAACATATTTGAATTATCCATACATGGACGCAGGGCTGATGGAAGTCCAAAATGTTGGTGAAGCCGCAGGTATGTATGACAGCAGTTTTTCCATTGAAAATGAAATTGTGCATGAAACAAAAACATTTGCTGGTTTTGCGCCTTATGATGATCCAGAAGTGATTTTTGTAGTCACGATGAAGGGAGAATCCAAAATAGGCGAAGAAGTGAATGGCAGAGTTCCTTTGGCGTGCGCAGTAACGGAGGTTTTTGAACAATACTTGCCGGAGAGAAGTTTTAAAGAAATCACAGATCTCAAGCAGGTGGAATATCTGGAAGCAAGATCTGACTATATGCTGTATTTCAGCAGACCCACATGTGCGGCATGCAAAAGAGCGGAACCATTGGTTCGCAATACAGCCAATGAATTGAAAAAAGACGTTTACTATTTGAATGTCGATCGTTTTGATGATGAAGCATTGGAGCAAATAGTATCTCAATACGGTGTTGATGCTGTGCCATGTGCAGTGAAGGTTACAGATGGAAAAATTTCTGATAAAAAACTGTTTATGGAAAACGGAAACATGAAAGAGGATGTGGATCGTTTTTTGAAAGCTTAATGTGTATCATCGGGGATAATGATAGAAAGGGCTCGTGGGGGATAGAAAAAAGGGGAAATGGTCTTTTGGATTAATAAATCTGAAAGGGCATTTGTTATAAGATTATAGGGTGAATGATATGATAAATGCAATGGATCAAAAACTGAAAAACGTACAATGTTTCACGGGGAATCAATTGAAGCTCATAGCTTGTCTGTGTATGCTTATTGACCACGTCAGCAAAATTCCTATGAGCAAGTACATGGATAAATTGTTTTCTTTGTCTCTTGAGGGGATGATATCAGAAGAACAGTTTTTTGCACTTCAGGATTTCCAAAGACAGGTTCTATTTGGTATCGGTACCATCGCTTTTCCTTTGTTTTGCTTTTTATTAGCAGAAGGATTTCGGTATACTAGAAACCGGAAACGGTATATAGGTTCTATGCTTGTTTTTGCGATTATCTCAGAAATTCCGTTTGACATTGGGTTTTTTCATGCGTATTCCATGGAAGCAGGGACATTTCCCTTCTATTTTGCGTATCAGAATGTATTTTTTACATTATTTCTGGGATTGGTATGTTTGACTGGTTTAGAAGCCGTTTCACAGAGAAATCGTAATTTGGACAGAAAAGAAAAAGCAAAGGGATTTTTGCTGCAAATAGGAATCATTGCTATAGTGTCATGTGCGGCAGAACTTTTGAAGTGCGATTATGGTGCGCAAGGGATTATCTTCATAGCCGGTTTCTATATTTTTCGGAAAAGTCATGTTTTGCAAGTCGTGATGTTTCTTGTTTTGTATATGGCTACAACAGGAAATCAGCCGCCAACTTATACAATGATCGCAGCTTTCTTGTTATTGCTTTATAATGGGAAACGGGGAAAATGGAAGGCAAAATATTTGTTTTACTGGTTTTATCCAATCCATATATTCGTTTTGTATGTTATCGCTCAACTATTTTTATAACGAATGAAAAGAGGGGGATATTATGAAAAATTGGCAAGTGCTCATTGGCTTGATGGCTATTGCAGTTGCGATTTTCATTAGCGGAATTCTTATTTCAAATGCGATTCAAGAGGCAGGTTCTAATATTCATGTGGGATTTACTGCTTTGGGTGAGCTCATTAGATAATCATAAACCTATGATTTGTACAACAAAAAATGGCTGCTGAGGTGTCTCGGCGGCCATTTTAAGTGGAAATAATTTTCATTCTTCGATGCTTTGCGCAAAGAGTTTTACAGAGCTGCAGGAACCATCGTCGTTATAGATATAAATCTCATAGGTGCCTTTTGCAGTATGACTGTAACCCTCGCCGTGAAGTTGAGGATCGAAATGATCCATCATCAGATTTTGTGTCGCTTCTAATCTTCCGCCAACTAATTTGCAGCCACAGTGGTATTTCACACGATAAATGAAGCCATTGGAACCGGTATTTTCGATATAAAATATCAGGTTTCCTGATTTGTGATAAAACTGATATCTGCCTTCGCCAATGAAGTCTGTTTCCATGCTTATAGATACGCCGCCTGCTTGGGGGTCACCAAGATTTTTGAGAGAGGTTGTATCACTGGAGGCAAAAGCGGTGACGGAAGAATGTGTCAATAGGAAACTCAAAAGACAAGAGATAAAAAGCTTTGATTTCATAGAAATACCACCTTTCTGTCATGGATACCCTTTCTATGATGATCATAACATTTACTACATATGTAGTCAATATTTTCGTGCTATGAAAATGATCGTTTTCATAGCGAATGAAGATGGACTGGATGGGCTTTATTTTTTATGTCTTACGTGTGAAAAGCAGACGCATGCAAGGAAGGAAAATGTTATGGTATAGAAGATTGCATATACGACAGGAATAAGAGTGGATTGTTTCCATTATATGTTTGATAAAGGATAGGCGAAAAGGCTGATATTTACTGGGTTGTATAGGAATCTATACAAAAATGAGAAAAAATTATAAAAAAACACTTGCTTTTTTATTCCTTCTATGATATTATTATCAAGCAGTTTCGATTCGCGGCTGTGGCGGAACTGGCAGACGCACCAGACTCAAAATCTGGCGGTAGTGATATCGTGTGGGTTCGAGTCCCACCAGCCGCATTGAAGAAACCTTGAGAAATCAAGGTTTCTTTTTTTTCGTGTTGCATTTTGTGTTGCATCACTGAAAGTGTTCGGAAAAATAGTGGTTGATTGTGCAGGAAATTTCCTGCTCTTTTTGTATAATTATGTGTTGATATACACCTTTAAGCATAGCATTTGTAGCATGCCCCATACGTTTCATAGCATATTTATCTGGAACATTATTTGCGAGGAGCATAGATGCATAATAATGACGTAAATCATGAAAGCGAATATGGGAAATGCCAATCTGCCTTGTAAGGGTAATGAAATTGTTTGTTACCTGAGAAGGAAGAAGATTGACAACGGGTTCAGCGGCTCTTTTGCCAGAAGAAATTTTCTCTAATTCTTTTCTTGTAAATTCTGGTATATCAAGAATACGATTGCCAGAAAATGATTTAGGAGACTTTTCAACCCACTTTTTCTCATCATTCAAAACAACGGATGTTCTGACATGAATTTTATTTTTTGAAAAATCAATGTCACGCCATTTAAGACCACAAATTTCACCACGGCGAAGACCCATTGAAAAGGCAAGAAGAATTGCCAGATACAAGGGAGTATCTTTGGAAAAAGACAAAAGGGACTGCAATTGGATTTCTGTTGGGATCTGCATTTCCTTTTTTTCTTTTTCCGGCAAAGATGTCCGCAAGGTAAATTCAGGCATATAAAACGTCAACGCTGCTGAAAGAAGCCCATGCAGATTTCGGCAGGTTTTTGGGGACAAAGTAGCAGCATACATGTTAAACTCTCTTTGAACCATTTGTCGGGTAAGTTTCTGTATAGGAATTTTACCGATATTTTGAAAATGGTTTCTTTGCAATGAACGATAGCTGCGAATAGTAGAGGGAGAAAGAATATTCGATTTGCTATCAATATAATTTTCAATGGCTTGAGCAACGGTCATGGTTTCAGTAGAACTTCTGCGGGATTTGTTCAACTGAAATTCTGCTGCCAGATACTCAGCCTCTTTACGGGTGGGAGCGGTGAAACGCTCATACACCCGTTTTTGTTTGCCGTTTATGGTGACGGTGTGGCTGTAAGCCTGCACAGACCAGTTACCGGACGGTAGTTTTTTTGCTTTTGCCATAGTTTCGACCTCCTTTTGGAAGGTCGCCATTTTTGAGTTGAGATTATTTATTTTCTAAGTATTTGTTTTGCAATTTTTGTAATTTTTTATAGTCCAAAAACCAGTGTTCATCAGGAATATCAGGACGGCATATACTGCAAGGGATTCCATTGCGATGAGCATAGAAGATATGCTCAGGGACACAGGAATATGGGCTGACATGTCGACAACTACCTCTATGATAAACATGGGTTTTGGGATTAAAGTAAACAGTAAATTTGGTTCCCCAATGTTTTTTTGCATTAATTTCAGCAGGAAGACCGTCCCCACCGATTATGATGCCAGGAGGAATCAGGTTTTCTTTGGAATAGGGAGTATCAGCAGAAGAAATGGTTCCATCTTCTGAAATCTGCACCATATCGGAGGTATAGGTAGTTTGCATGACGATATGACGCAGGATATTTTCCAGTTCCTCTTTTTCTGCTTTTCTTTCATTGATCTGTTGTTCTATGTTAGTTTTTTGCTGTTGCAGGAAATCAATGGTTTCCTGCATTTTTGCTTTATGGAATTCGATACTGCTTAGTTCTTCTTTGGCTCGGTTGATTTCTTCTTCCTGCATACGTTTTCTGGTATTTCTGGATTTATAGCGAGAAAGAAGAAGGGTGACTGCTATGGCAGATGCGGCAAGAAGGGAAAAAACAAGGATCGTATTTGCTTGTTTGCATCCATCTTTCTTTCCTTGTTCCCAGCCATCTGTTCTTCCGTCGGAAAATCCCTCAGCGTATCCGACATCGTATCCAACGTCGTGTCCATCTTGATAAGCGTCGTTATAGTAATCGTTAGATAGGAGTGTTAAAGATGGTCCGTAAGAACTGCCAGAAGATGAACTGCCGGAGGATACACCTGTTCGATCATTATAATCATAAGGACAAATACCGTCTGGATGTTGATGGGCTTCATATCCATGATGATAATGATATTCTCCGGTACTTCGGTCATAATGTCCGCCGTTGGCATCTGTTCTGCCGGGATGGGCAAAGGCGATGGAAGGAATTAGCAGAAGAAAAACAAAGAGAAATTTTTTCATGGAAATACACTCCTTATTTCACATCAGACTGAAAAGCGATGGCTTTCCCAAGAATATAAACTTGATCCAGCTGATCCTGTGCGTAAATCATATCCTGATATTTGGAATTTTCCGCTTTGAGAATCAGCAGGTTCTGTTCTGGGTAATAGACTACGCGTTTCAGTGTTACATCATCACCGATAGCCACGGCTGCGATTTCGCCATTATCAACCATATCCTGCTTGCGGATGAAAACGATATCTCCGTCAAGGATGCGGGCATTTATCATGCTGTCACCTTTGGCACGCAGGCAGAAATCAGCATGGATGTCTGAGCCAGCAAGAACATAACTTTCCCGATCTTCATTGGCAAAGATGGGTTTACCGCAGGCGATCTCGCCAAGCAAAGGAAATTTTTTTAATTTGACGGGATAGATATTATCAAATTTAGATAAATCCAATTTTGGCTTTTCCTCCGGTTCATCAGACCAGCCCATCAGATACATGGGGGTGGTGTTTAGAGCTTTTGCTAATGCCATGATTTTATCAGATGGGATATTGGTAATAATATCATTTTCGTATTTATAAATGGTTTGTTTTGATGATTTAGTTTTTTGTGCTAATTCTGTTTGTGTCATGTTAAGAGCTTCTCGGAGAAGCTTTATTTTTTTGCCTTTTGACATATCAAAACCTCCTTTCGCCTTCATTATAACACAAAAATGTTACTAGTCAATAAAAAAATATCTTGACAAGTTACTATAAGGTGATAAAATGTAAGTAACTTAATAAGTTACTAGCGAGGAGGTGATGATATGATTAGAACAGATATTTTAAGAGGGGAAATCGTAAAGAAAGGGCTTTCACAGGCAAAAATGGCAGAAATTATCGGAATTACTCCAAAAACTTTTTATGAAAAAATGAAGAAGGGGGTATTTGGTAGTGATGAAATTCAAATTATGATTGAAACTTTGCAAATTGAAAATCCAATGGATATTTTTTTTGCAGAAAAAGTATCTTAATAAGTTACCAAAGAAACTAGACAAAAATGGAGCAAAATCTAAAGAAACTTGACAGGAAAAATGGAAAGTGGGTGATTTTATGAAATCGAGATATGGCATCGTAATTCTGATTAGTGTATTAACAACATTGTTATTTCAATTCATTGTGTTTCAAGTATTTCATGCTTTTTGAAATCAAAAGAATGGAGGAAACAAGAAAGGAAAGATATACAGATGGACAAACAAAAAAGTATGTCATTGGAAAACGCTTTGGAACTACTGGGATTTTTACTGGAGTGCAAAGAAGGGGAAACAGCGGCTTATCTGACAGCAAACGAGGAAGCGTTTCAGGACGCGGTAAAAGTGGCGGCTGTCTGTATCGAGAAACAATTACAGATTCAGCGGATCATAAACAATGCCATGCGGCAATGCATGATTTTGCTTGAGGAAGAGTGAGGTGATTTTATGAAATCAAAATTTTCCTCCAAGGACAGAGAACTGCTAGGGGAAATCATCAAAAATATGACGCTGTACGGCTACAAGCGGGAAGACGTAGCCGTCATGCTGCATATTTCTGCCACCACGTTAGGGAGAAGGCTGCGGGAGCCTTCCACCTTCACGGTGGCAGAAGTCAGAACATTACAAGAAAAATTGAACATCAAAACAGAGAACATCATTTGAAGGTTGCCATGAAAGAGTTGAGATATGTCTGCTGCAAGATTTGCGGCATGAAATGGAACATAGCAAAAGGACAAGATACCAAAAATGGGTATGTATGCCCACATTGCGTATTTGAAAGGAAGAACAGAAATGGATATGAGAGAAAAAGCCATGGAAAGAGGGCTGGACGTCGGGAAGAAAATCAAGCACATTCGCCGGAAGGTGAACGGTGAGGACAACGACTACATCAGAAAAGGCAGAGTAGAAGGTTTATATCCGCACGTATTTACAGTACGGATGGAAGCGGGGTATGTGGTGAGCTTCCGATATAACGAGATTTTGGGAAAGGAATCAGAAGGGAGGGTCACGCTTGTTTGATTTGGAAAAAATCATGGTGGTTTGTATGATATTGGTTTTCTTTACGGTGCTTTGCTTTGGGGTATTGGTGGAAGAAAACCGGAAGCTGAGAAGAAAGGTGGAACATTATGAAGTTTACAGAAATTGCCAGAGTGGCGAAAAGAAATAAAGCCTGTTTCATCATGACAGATTTAGACGGTGGGCAATGGATGAGCAACGGGTATGCGGTTTACCGATTGGAAGGGCTGCCTAAAATGACCAGTGACGATTTTCTGAACCTATTGGGGGTTACAGAAACCCAAAAGGAAAAATGGAGCAAAAAGGACATGGTGGATACGGAAGGAGTGACAAAGCAGGACAGAGTGGAGGAAACGGAGCTGACGGCAGATCCGGCAGGGATTTCTGTATTTTATAATGGGATGTTTTTGACGCCATTCTATACGCCGGACGGAGTGTTGTGGATGGACGAGGACTTGATGGAGCCAGTGCGGAAGATGGACAGCCAATATTTACGGTTTTTCCTGCGAGGGGAAAAGGGAAGAAGAATGGTGGCTGTGAAAGATGGATTGATTCTGGTTGCTGTTATTTCTCCGGTGGTCATGAGTGACGATTTTATGGACAAGGTCAACATCATGTGGAGAAAGTGCAGACAGGAACGAGGATGGGAAGGAGTGTATGATGATGAAATCAGTGCAGATGATCTTTATCACGGAGAAGGGGCAGAGAGTAGTGAAGCAGAGCCCGCAGATGCTGGACATGGCGGTGAAGATTGAGGCAGTAGGGGGCGTGGACATTGTTCCCATGAATCCTATCAATGAGAGAGTGTTTCTGGCGTATGATACACAGAAGAATCCAGATGGACCTATGTACGACGGATGGGAAGGGGAGAAAAAACTCATCTATGGAAAAGGGCTACTGTTCCGCATGGTTGGCATGATGATCAAAGACCTGACAGAAGAAGACATGAAACAGATGGACGGAAAAGTAGAGATCATTGGAAATCAAATGGAATTGGAGGTGTAGGAATGGAATACATCAAAGGACTGCTGGTACCGGTGAGAGGAGAGATCCGGCGGGTGGAAGTGAAAAACGAACTGAAAGCCTTACAGAAAACGGTGGGCGGATATATCCAAACGCTGAAACTTGCGGAGGGTGTAGTGCTGATCTGCAACGAAGAAGGGAAGCTGCTGAAGCTGGAACCGAACACGCATTTTTATACCATCAACGGGGACTTCCTTCTGGTAGGCGAGAATGGGGAAGAATTCGGGGATTTGACGGAAAAGCAGATGGAGCAGCTGGAAGAAATCCTTGCATAAAAAAAGAAGGGCGTTCTCAAAAAGAGAGAGCGTCCTTCCCACAGATAATTGAATACGAGATACAGTTTTATGATACCAAAAGAAGGTTGATTTTGCAAGGGACGGGGGTCCCTTTTGACCCTTGATAATGTGATTAACATTAGGGGCATACCCCTATAAACAGATAGGAATAGAGAGATACATAAATATGAGGTGGAAGGATGCCGAGATACTTAAAAAGGATTTGGGCGGGGGATGTATACGAAGCGAAAGAATATTTCTCACCCAGAGAACGAGGAATCAGCTGTGAGAGAGCAGCGAAAGAAAATTTATCATCGGAGGAAATGGCAGAGTACAACTGTCTGGAAGCAAGAAGGAAATGTGCAAGAATGGTGAACGCAAATTTCCGGCAGGGTGATTTATTTTTGACGTTGACATTCCGGGAGAGGGTAGATGTGGAAAATGCCCTGCGGTTATTCAGAAATTTTATCAGCAGATTGAAACGCCTGCGGAAGCGGAAGGGATACAGTGAGCTGAAATATTTATATGTGGTGGAGAGCAAACGGAAGCGGGAGCATATCCATTTACTGATCAACAAAATGGACTTGACCATGAAAGAATTATCTGAGGTATGGGGGCTGGGGCGTGTGATGGTTTCCATACTGGAACCGGGAGGGGACTATACGGGACTGGCATTTTACATCACAAAGGAAAATTACAAAGAATACGGCAAACGGTGGAGCGGCAGCCGGAATTTAGAAAAGCCAAAAGTAAAGGTCACTTTGGTTTCGGAGGAAAAGAAAACGAAGCGGCTGCGGGTGCCGAAGAATTACAAGGTCATTGAGGAAGTGCAGTATTATTCAGAGATCACAGGACACACAAGATATGTAAGAGCAGTGAGAATCGGAGGTGAAGACTATGGCAACGGAAAAGAAGGGGAGCCACACATGGAGCATCCTGACGGGGAAGGATAAGCGTTGTTTTGTAACCGGCAGAGAAAATGGATTGCAGAAGCATCATATTTTCCATGGAAGCGGAAAACGGGAGGTTTCAGACAAGAATGGTTTCTGGTGCTATCTGGTACCGGAAAAACATCTGGCGGGGCTGGGCGGTCTGCATGCCAACCCGGGGAATGGTCTGGATCGGGCGCTGAAGTGTATCTGCCAGCGGGAATACGAGAAAACACATCCCAGAGAAGAATTTATCGACCTGATCGGAAAAAATTACATCATGCTGGATCTGGAAGAAGCGGAGCAGCGGAAAGCGGAAATGGAAAGCATGGTGGAGGAAAGCGGATTGAAGCAGTACAAGATATTCTGCATGTTGAAATATGGGGCATTGCCGGTGAATGACTGTTGGATGTGTGAATATGAAAGCCAGTTTGTGGAGGAAATGGGAAAGTGCATTCATGGAGAGGAGGAGGGGTTTTGGCTCATTTGAAAGGGATGATTTGCAGAGGGATCGTCAAGGTGGTTTGCTGGTGGAATAAGGGAAAAATGCCGTTTTGAGGTGAGTGGAAATGAATAATGATTTAATGTTTTCGTCAAAGAGTGTAATTTGGGAAACACCGCAAGATTTTTTTGACAAATTAGATACAGAATTCCATTTCACGCTGGATGCCGCAGCACTGAAAGAAAATACAAAATGCAAAAATTACTATACACCAGAAGAAAACGGGTTAGAAAAGGAATGGAATGGAATTGTTTGGTGTAATCCGCCGTACGGAAGAAAAGAAACTGGAATGTGGGTAAAAAAGGCGTATGAAGAATATATGAGAGGTTGTAAAACAATTGTAATGTTATTGCCAGCAAGAACAGATACAAAATGGTTTCACGAATACATATATGGGAAAGCAGAAATACGTTTTGTGAAGGGCAGGTTAAAATTTGGGGGAGCGAAAGACGCAGCGCCTTTTCCGAGTATGGTAGTAATTTACAGAAAAGAAAGGGATGAGTAACGTGGACACAGCTGAAAAATACTGGAACGAGATTGGTCGGAAGAATTTGACAAGCTGGCGAAAAACAGAATGATCGTCAGCCATTATAAATACGGGTGGTGCAGCCAAACATACCCGGAACTGGCGCAGGCGTAAAAATGCATCCGGGAGCGGTTAGACCTGTATGAGAAAACAGGGAACATGGAATACCTGGTGGATATTCGTAATTTTGCCATGATTGAATTCATGCATCCAGCAATTGAGGGAGCGTATTTCAAAGCGGAGGATTCGGACAAGTCGCCGGGATTGGCTGGGGGGATCAGTTATAAAGAGTTGATGGAAGGAAAGTGGTGAGGATGGGAAAAACAAGAAAAGCGGTTGAAAGCAAAAAAAAGAAAAGATAAAAACACCATATGCAAAAATCATAGTAGAGGGAAAGAATGACTATCCATATTATTCTATCGTGTACTACGATGCGGAGAAAAAAGAATGGATGAATGGTTTTGGAAGCTACAACCGGCACTATGTATTTGATTGGTTAAAAAATGAATTTGAAGTGACAATGGAAGCGGATTGTTTTCCGGTCATCCATGGGAGATGGATTTGGCATGATTTGAAAGAAGATGGGTTTACGACATGCCAAGGGGCATGGGCAGAGTGTAGTAACTGCGGATTTGGTGAGATAGCAGAATACGACTATTGTAAAAAATGCGGAGCGAAGATGGACCTGCCATCCATCAGATTAAAGGGAATGGATTGAAAAAGAAAATAATTTCTCGAGGTGAGGAAAATGAAGAAATTATGTGAGTTAAAGGATGACGAGAAAGTTATAGTCAAATACAAAGAAGGCATGACAGAAGTCATTGATGCAGGGGAAATCGAAAGCTGCATTGCCTATAACGAAGGATTTTCATTGGAATTTTACACAGCTGTAAAAGATACCGTACAGATCAATGAAAGAGAATTGATCACCAAGTTGACGGAAATGCTTGGAAATGATCAGTACGAAGATTGGGAAGATGATATGTATTATGAACTGATCGACGAAAGAGAAACAAAGGAATTTGTGGAAGCGTTCAACAGGGCAGCAGAAAAGAGAGCGACATACTGTATAGGTGAAGCGATTGATTTAACGAGATAGGAGGAGCGGCATGGACTGGATCAGTGTGAAAGATGATATGCCAAAAGAAGAAGATAGTGTTTTTGTAAGATGTTATGGAACCACAAGATGGACAAAGGGAATGTTTCGGAAAATATCAAAAAAAGTCCTGGTTACTTTTGAAATGGAAGACGGGAACAGGGAAACAATGACCGGAAGAACACAAGATGGAGTATGGAAATTAGATTTTCTTTTGTTAAAAGGAAAGGTGACACACTGGATGCCTTTTCCAGAGCCAGCGAAAGGAGAATAGGTATGAAAGAATTGAAAATCTATTTGGAAATCATGGGGCTTGCGGAGGATGAAAACAGAAATCCAGATGCAGCGGGTTTGAGCATTGGCGGAAACATGGTACCAGAGGATGAGTACGAAGAAAAAATGGAGGAAATCAGACAGAAAGTGACCATCAAAGATGTTCTGTGGTTCACAGGACTGGGAATGTTTGTGGAGGAAAAGGACTGCCGGTTTATTTCTCAGGAGGAATACGAGGAAAAATATGGGGAGGATGCATAGAGCATTTTCGTGAGGTCAAGAAAAAGGCAAAAGGTATATGAAAGGAGATAAACATGCAGAAGCCATTATATGCGGATGCCATAGCTTATTTTGAAAAGTTGGAAAAGAAACATAGATACCAAGTAAACAAGGCAAAGTGGCAGGGGCGCAGTGAGCAGGAGATCGAAAACATCCAGCGGAAAAAGGAATATGCAAGAATGGCAGCGGAAGCGTTGCGGGAAGTTGGAGGAATTGTATGAATGAGAAAAAGTTTATCACAAAAGAACAGGCAGTATACATCCTGTCAGATGGGAATTTGATACATACATTTTATCAGTTGGGCAGTAGTTTGGTCGGAGCGGATTGGAGCAGAGAAGAAATTATAGAAAAAATACAGAAGTCGGACATCTTAGAATTAACAGGAGAGATAGCAAAAGGAATGGGACATGGGCTTGTGGCATACGACAAAGATACAGAAAGACAAAGTCAAATTCTTTTTATTGAAACAAATGCAGAGCGGTTGGAAGAAGTGGAAAATGGGAGAAATAAGGAAATGAATTGTAAAAAGTGTATCCACGATCCAATATGCCAATTATGGAGAGACCAGGAAAAGCAGGACGCATCCTGTTATGTGGAGGAAGAATGCTTCATGGGTGTGAAAGAGGTACTGAACTGGGCAAAGGTCAGCCTTGAGAACAGGAAAAAAGAACTGGATGAAAGAGCAAAAGAACTTTTGAAGGAAAAAGAGGAACTGGAAAGACAGAAAGAGGAGCTGCGAAAGGAAGAACATCCATGGGGAACCCGATGAACGTAAAAAAACACTTGAAACAGCTGGTCTGCCCATGTAAGGACTGCCGGAAGCGGCATGAAAAATGCCATGGCAGCTGTGACCAGTACAAAAACTGGGATGCAGAACAGAAAAAGCTGAAAGCGGAAATGTGGAAGGAAAGAAAATCAGAACATGAAGCGGATGAGCGGAAAAAAGCGGCAGTGAGAAATTACATAAGGAGGAAGAAGCAGAGATGAATAAAGTGGTATTGATGGGCAGGTTGACAAAGAATCCAGAGGTCCGATACGCCGAGGGAGAAAATCCGGTTGCGGTGGGGCGGTATACGCTGGCTGTCAACCGAAGATGGAAGAAGGAAGGCGAATCGGAAGCGGATTTTATCCCATGTATTGTGTTTGGAAAGGCTGCCACCTTTGCGGAGAAATATTTTTCTAAAGGACAGATGATTGGAATCGTTGGGAGGATGCAGGTACGGAACTGGACAGACAAGGACGGAAACAAAAGAAGAAACATTGAAGTGGTGGTGGAGGAACAGCATTTTGCGGGAAGCAAGAATGAGGAGCCACGGAGAGAACCGGCAGAAGATGGGTTTTATCCGGTGAGTGATATTGAAGATGATGATCTGCCGTTTTGAATATGGAGGAAGTTTGGATGAAATTTCTTGATTTTTTTGCCGGGATCGGGGGATTCCGGCGGGGAATGGAGCTGGCTGGTCATGAATGTGTTGGTTTTTGCGAATATGACAAATTTGCTTATGGCAGTTATGTTTCTATGCACCTTCTGACGGAGGAACAGCGTGAAAGGCTCATGACCATGCCAAAAAACAAAAGAATAAAAGAAATCGGAAAGGAGGAATACCGAAATGGAGAATGGTATGCAAGGGACATCAGAGAGATTCGAGCAGATCACGTTCCCAGGGCTGACTGCTGGTGTTTCGGATTCCCCTGTCAGGACATCAGCGTTGCCGGAAAACAGTTGGGATTCCGCGGAGAAAGAAGCAGTCTGTTTTTCGCAGTTATGCGAATTATACAAGACACAAAAGAAGAAGATCGACCCACATACTTATTTATTGAGAACGTTAAAAACCTTCTTAGTGTTAATGGAGGAACGGACTTCCTTAAACTTCTCATTGCGCTGGACGAAGCTGGGTATGATGCAGAATGGCAGGTTCTCAATTCCGCAGACTTTGGCGTTCCGCAAAGTCGGGAACGGGTGTTCATTGTGGGACATCATAGAGGAAAATGCGGATCCAAAGTATTTCCTGTCTATGGAACAGATAGAAAAAATCATGTGGAACAGGTAAGAGATAAACCACCTTGTTTTGTGGACATGAGTTATGGAAGCGGAGGAGAGGAAACGGACAAGGCATTTTGCTTGCAGGCAAGATATGACAAAGGAATTTGTGGAAGAAAAAGAGAAATGACAGGGGTCATGGTAGAAGCGAGGATAAATAGTTCACAGGATGGCAAAATTTTTGGGTTAGAAGGGTATAGTCAATGTCTTTCTGCTGGAAACAATAATCAGCCCAAAATAATCTGTCCAGTGTTAACGAAACAAATTATTGGGTTTATCAATTATGGAGATAGCCCGGAATTTACCAAAGGAAGCATAAATGGAAACTGTCCTACACTGAGAGTAACAAACGATAGGAAAGGCATAATCATAAAAATGAATAATGTATGCTATATCGATACGATATGGTACGAAAAGTATGGATGTTATATAGCTATAAGAAAATTAACACCGAAAGAATGTTTTCGTCTACAAGGATGGGAAGATATTTATTTCGAGCGGGCGGAAATGGTGAACAGTGACAGTCAGTTATACAAGCAGGCTGGAAATGGTGTGACTGTGAATGTCATTGAAGCGATTGCAAAGAAAATGGAGATGGAACAAAATGGATAAAATCTTAGAAAAAATGGAAGCTGCGGCGGAAGAGGAATACGAGAAAATCTTAGCAAAGTGGGGCGTGTTCCACAGTGCCCATGAAGGATACGCCGTTTTACAGGAAGAAGCGGAAGAAGCCCAGGAAGAAATGGAAAGCCTGCGGGAGGACATGAAAGCACTATGGGGCAAGATCAGAGAAGATGCGGAGGACGAAGCGGCAGGGATCGCAGAAGAAATCTATAACGATGCCATGAAATGTGCAGCGGAGCTTATGCAGGTGGGAGCCGTATGTTTGCGGTTCATCAACAGCAATGGAAAGGAATGGGGAAGATGAAGAAGAAAAAAACGAGGATGTGTACGTTGTTCAACTGCGATAGGCGCCATGGAAATGTATGCTGTGCGGACTGCGGGTTCAGACCAAAATGCAAGAACAGCTGTCAGAATGAGCCGGAAAAATGTGGGTGTGTGAAAGGGGAAAAAGACCATGAAGAAAAATGCGTATGACGCCGGGAGAGAGGACGGGCTGTATCTGGCGTTAAAGATCGTCAGAGAAGGCGGGTTGGAAGCACTGGAAAAGGAGATCCGGTTTCGGAATATCACAGGAATCAAAACTTCTCTGGCAATGAAAGAAATCGAAGGAGCAACGCAGGAGATCAAGAACAACGTCATTGATACCATAACTTGTCTTGCTGTACATACCCTCCATGATGAATTTGGTTTCGGGAAAGAGAGAGCGGCAAGATATGTGAACAGATTCAATGAAAAAGTAGAGTGCTTGATGAATCAGCTGGTCTACTGGGAGGATATGATAGAAGAAAACAAAAAGATGGGGATTGAAACAAAAATCAGGATGCTGGAGTGAGGTGGTGAGATGTGCCGAACGGATGCATCATCGTGAAATGCCCGTATTTTGTGCGGGAGAATCAAACAACAATCTTTTGTGAAAGCAACATCGGCAGTGGGTTTTATGCACAGGTTTTTCGGACAAGTGTGGAAAAATCAAAGTATATGCGGAAGCATTGTGCGAATTTCCCAGACATGAACTGCCCTTATGCGGACTATTTAAACGGCATTTACGGAGGAGAAGAAGAATGACAACAGCGGAAAAACTGAAAAAAGCAGAACAGAAAGTGAAGCGGCTGGAAGCGCAGGTGAGAGGGCTGCAGAGATCCGGCGCTTATCTGAAAGAGGCATACGGAAAGTTGGAAATGACCAGAGGGCGTGAGAGGGAAGCCATGAAGGCGGAAGCGGACCTACTGCGGACGATCCTGGAATGTGCAGTAGTTAAGATGGGAGGACTGGAACTGGAAACAGAAGGCATGGTGAAGATGCTGGAAGGAAAGGAAATCGAGTACAATGCAGACCCGGAAAAGCATGTGATCCAGATTACTGTGAAAGAGGCATGAGGGGTGGGGGACAGGAAAAAACGGATATGATACAATCAGGATGTACGTTTTTTCTCACCCCTGTATTTTACGGAAAAAGGCATCAGACTTATGTCTGATGCCTTTTTTTATTTCCAATTATACATTGGTGTCGGCGTTATAATCAAAAATATAAAATTTTTTGTTTTCTTGATATTTGGATATTTTATTGTTCCAGATATTTAATGATTGACTGGCGAAAAAAGTCTGCCATAGATTGTCCTTCGCTTTGCAGTTTTTCTTTGAATTGCTGGATAAGTTCTTTTTCTAGCCGTGCAGAAATTTGGCTGTATGTCTTTTGATTGTATCGGTCTGTAGCTTTTCCCATGGAAACCTCCTTTACAGCTCTACCCAGTCGCCGTAGTATCCAAAGTCACCGAAACAGATGGGGTTTTCTTCGTATGATTCTTCTTCGTCATAAGCTACGCCGTACCAGTTGCGGATGGCGACAGGTTGTCGGGGTGTTTCATAATAGTCATAATCGATGTCATTGTCAGTTTCAGATTCCACTTCATAGATGTAAATACTTTGTTGTGTATAACAAGCACCTTCGTCTGCAAGTGCTTTCGCTTCTTCCAGAGTTTCCGCGTATTCATTCCCGGCGCCAGTATTGTAATCGATGTAATATTTTCCCATGTTTATGCCTCCTCTGTGTTCCACTCTTTTTCTCTTTCAATGTCCTCAGGTATTGCTTCTGTGCTTACCACAATAGCGTCAACATATCTTATGGCGCGGGATACAAATTTCCCTGTTTTTGTTTCCACGACGATAACTTCATCGTATCCGCCATCGATCAGATGTTTTCTGGCGTTTCGGCTATTACTTTCAAATCTGTTCATGCCTTAAAAGATTGTATATCTCATATTGACAGCTCCTTTCTATGTGCCGCCCCTTGGTGGGGATGACATGTTTTCATTTAACTTGATTTGATTATAACATAATGCTAGCATTATGTCAAGGGAAAATATAAAATTTAAAACAGAAAAAATGGGCATGGGGGAAAATGGTGCAAGGTTATGTCAAAATGGAAAAAACGGGGCAAAGGAGGGGTTTTGGCATGCAGGCGAGGGATTGGACTGCCATAGAAAATGAATACGTTACAGGCAAGATAAGCCTGCAAAAATTAAGCGAAAAATACGAGATACCACTACGTACCATCAAGGACAGGAGCCGAAAAGGTGAGTGGAGCCGGAAGAAGAAAGAATTCTGCGCCAACACTGCCCAAAAGGCAAGACAAAAAATCATGAAAAAGGAAGCTGCCCGACTGGAAAAGCTGAAGGGGGTAGCGGAGGAGCTGGTGGACATCATCAGCCGAGATGTGGAACAACTGAAAGAGCAGCATGGAAAAAGTAAAACGCTGACGGAAAGTGATGTGAAAATGATCAAGGAGTTGACGGTGGCACTCAAAAACATTGCCGATGTCATGCGGGATGTTTACGGACTGCCTACCATCCGGGAAAAGGTGCTGTTGGAAAAACACAAGGAATGGAAAAAATCCATCAAAGAGGCGGAAAAGGTCACAGGCGGCGTGATCTTCCTGCCTGAGGTGTTGGAGGTGGTGGAAGATGCGGACCATTTGGACGCCACAACCGAAACAGATTGAGTTTTTGCAGCGGGGGGAGTATGAAGCATTTTACGGCGGAGCTGCCGGAGGAGGCAAAAGCGATTCCCTTTTGATGGAGGGGTTAAGACAGGTACATATTCCACATTACAGAGGGCTTATCATCAGAAAGACATATCCGCAGTTATCAGAATTAATCGACCGAAGCGGGGAGTTATATCCACTAGCGTTTCCTGGGGCAAAATTCAACGAGGGAAAATACGTATGGAAGTTTCACAGTGGAGCAAAAATCTATTTCGGTTCCATGCAGTACGCAAAGGACAAAATCAAGTATCAGGGGAAACGGTACGATTTTATCGGATTTGACGAACTGACACATTTTACATATGACGAATATTCTTATCTGTTTTCCAGAAACAGACCGTCAGGACCGGGAACAAGGGTTTATATGCGGGCAACGGGAAACCCCGGCGGGGTCGGTCATGGGTGGGTGAAGTCAAGGTTTATCACGGCAGCACCGCCAAAGACGACCATCTGGGAGAAATACAAAATTGAAACACCAGACGGGAAGCAGCTGGAAATGAAGCGGAACCGGATATTCATTCCATCATCGGTCTTTGACAATCAAGAACTTTTACGAAACAACCCGGAATATCTGGCATCTCTGGCAATGCTGCCGGAAAGCGAGAAGCGGGCGTTATTATACGGTGACTGGGACAGCTTTAATGGGCAGGTTTTCAAGGAATGGCGGGACGATCCGGCGGGATACGAGAGCCGGAGATTTTCCCATGTGATCAATCCTTTTGAAATACCAAGTCACTGGCAAGTGGTACGAGGGTTTGACTTTGGGTATGCAAAGCCCTTTTCCGTTGGGTGGTATGCCGTAGACGATAAAGGCGTCATGTATCGCATTGCGGAGTATTACGGCTGTACGGGGACACCAAACGAGGGCATCAAGATCACACCACAGGAGATTGCGGCAAACATCAGAGAAATGGAGCGGACACATCCGTTACTGAAAGACAGGGAGATATACGGCATCGCTGACCCTTCTATCTTTGACAAGAGCCGAGGGGAAAGCGTGGCAGGCATGATGGAGCAGCACCCATACTATGTGCTTTGGGAGAAAGGGGACAACACCAGACTGGCAGGGAAGATGCAATTTCATTACCGGCTGGCTTTCGACCAGGAAGGGAAGTCCATGTTTTATTGTTTCAAAACATGCAAGCACTTCATACGGACCATACCAAACCTTGTTTATGACGAAAGCAGGGTGGAGGACATCGACACAAACGGTGAGGACCATATATACGATGAGTGCAGATATGTTTTAATGTCAAAGCCCATCGCGAAACCACGTCAGATAGAACGGTTTCTGCCGCCGGAAGATCCTCTGGACCTTTACGCAGAGGAAAGAAACAGCGACAAATACGAATTTTACCGGATTTGAGGAGGGAGAACATGATCGAACAAAGCAAAGTCAGAGAAGGGGAAAGAATGATAGATCAGAACAAAGTCAGAGAAGGCGAAAGCATTTTACAGGAGTACAAAAACGGAAAGACCGCACTGGAAAAGCGTGTCATCGCCAACGAACAATGGTACAAGATGCGGCACTGGGAGCAGATCCGCAGAAAGGACAAGGGACCACAGACAGCGTCTGCATGGCTGTTTAATTCCTTAGCCAACAAACACGCAGACGCCATGGACAACTACCCACAGGCAAACCTTTTGCCCCGTGAGGAGCGGGACAAACAGGATGCGGAGCAGTTATCCAAAATCGTGCCGGTGGTCATGGAACAGAACGGATTTGAACAGACATACAACGACGAGTGGTGGGATAAATTGAAGAACGGTACCGGGGTTTTTGGCGTGTTCTGGAACGCAGAAAAGGAAAATGGGCTGGGGGATATTGAGATTCGGGATGTGGATATGCTGAACATCTTCTGGGAGCCAGGGATTTCGGACATCCAGAACAGCCGAAATGTATTTACCATTGCGCTGGTGGATACGGACATTTTGCAGGAAATCTATCCAGATATGCGGTTTCGGGGCGACGGGGCGTTGAACACAGCGGAATATATCCACGACAGCGCCATTGATACGTCCCAAAAATCCATTGTGGTTGACTGGTATTACAAAAAACGTGCAGGAACAAAGCTGGTACTGCATCTGATCAAATTCTGTGAGGGGAATCTGCTGTATGCTTCGGAGAATGAGAAAGGCATGGAGAACGGTATTTATGACCATGGGAAATATCCCTTTGTGTTTGACGTATTATTCCCGGAAAAGGACAGCCCGGCAGGGTTTGGGTATGTGGACATCATGAAGGATGCACAGATCAGTATTGACAACATGTGGATTTCATTCGAGAAGAACGTGAAGCAGCAGGCAGAGCCAAGATATTTTCGCAAGCAGGGAGCGGGCATCAATGACAAACAGTTTGCGGATCTGTCCAATTCCATTGTGGACTATACGGGGGATCCAAACGACATCATCCCCATACAGGTGAATCAGGTTAGCGGCATTGCAACGAATCTATATCAATTAAAGATTGACGAACTGAAAGAAACATCGGCAAACAGGGACTTTTCTCAGGGTTCTACCGCCAGCGGCGTGACGGCGGCGTCTGCCATTGCTGCTTTGCAGGAAGCGGGGAGCAAGACCAGCCGGGACATGATCAAAGCCAGCTACCGGGCGTATGTGGAAGTGGTTTCGCTGGTGGTGGAGCTGATCCGGCAGTTTTACGACCTGCCCAGGGAATTTCGCATAACCGGCGTGGGCGGTGACACCTTTGTTTCCTACGACAACAGCAATATCAAACCACAGCCCAGGGAAACGGTCATGGGCGTTGAGGTAGGCGGAAGAAAGCCTATTTTTGACATCAAAATTACAAGCCAGAAAAGCAGCCCATTTTCCAGAATTGCCCAGAACGAACTGGCAAAGGAACTGTATGGAGCGGGACTGTTTAACCCGGAACTGGTTGATCAGGCGCTGATCTGTCTGGAGATGATGGACTTTGAAGGGAAAGACGCCATTGTGCGGAAGGTGGCGCAGAATGGTACCATGATGCAGCAAATGGCGCAGATGCAGGCGCAGATCGTACAGATGGCAGGAATCATCGACAAGCTGACAGGAAAAGACCTGACGGGAGCAGTGACACAGGAAACGGTGGGAGCGACTATGCCAAACAAAGTGGAAGGGACAGACACCAGTGTGAATCCTTTGGGGGATGCGCAGAAAACCAGTAAGCAGAACATTACAGACAAGGCGAGAAGAACGACACAGGAAAGAACAGCCGTAAAGTAAAAGGGGGAAAAGGATATGACAGAAATTACATACAGCATGGAAAATGGGCGGTACACTTTGGAGGCTAAAGGGCACGCCGGATACGACAAACACGGGCATGACATCATCTGTGCGGCGATCAGCGCTCTTTTGCAGATGGGCTGGGCAGGCATGGAGCGGGAATGTTACGCCAAAGGAGAGCAGAAACAGGAAGAAGGGTATTTCTGGTTTGATTGTGTGGTGAGTGATGAGAACAGAAAAGAGGCAGACACACTCATGAAGGCTGTTATTGAGGGACTGAAGCTCATTGAGGAGGGAGCACCGGAGTATCTGAAGGTACAGCAAAAGGGGGGTGGGGGAAATCAAAATTGATTTTTCCTATACTGAAAACAGACACGCCGGAAAGACGGCAGAGGGCACGCCGGAGAGACGGCAGATAGGGCACGCGGGAGAGACCGCAGAAAGGGGATACATCATGGAAAAATACAAAATGGACTTACATCTCTTTGATGAAGGCGCGGCAGGCGGCGAAGGAGGCGCTGCGGCTCAGGGACCGGAAGCAGGTGCACAGGCGAAAGGAGGAAACCCGGAGGGCGGTCGTGACCTGGAAGCAGAGTTTGACAGTCTGATCAAAGGCGACTTTAAGGAAACCTACAACAAGCGGGTAAGCGGCATCGTGAAAGACCGACTGAAAGGCAGTAAACAGACGGAAGCCAGTCTGAGGGAAGCCAGAGAAGTCATGGCGCTCATGGGTGAGCGGTACGGACTGGACGGCACAGACGCAAAAGCCTTGAGAGCGGCACTGGAAAACGATAAACAGTACCTGGAACAGGAAGCTCTGGAAAAGGGAATGAGCGTGGAACAGCTGGCAGAAATGAAGAAAATGGAGCGGGAAAACCGCAGTTTCCGGCAGGCCATGGAGCGGCAGCGGGAACAGGCAGAGTTTGACCAGAAATTCCGGGCATGGAGCGAGGAAGCGGAGGGACTGAAAGAACAGTATCCAACGCTGAATCTTATGGAGGAATTCAATGATCCCAACTTCATCCGGTTGCTGGACAGTGGTGTGGGCGTGAAAGCAGCCTATCAGGCCATTCATTTTGATGAGATCATGTCAGGAGCTATGGCACACACAGCGCAGACCGCACAGAAAAAAGTCATGGACAGCGTGAAAGCCAACGGCGCAAGACCTATGGAAAATGCAGCACAAGGGGCAGCAGGTGTATCCGCCTATACAGACGTTAACAAACTGACAAAACAGCAGAGAAAGGAAATCGCAGAGCAGGTCATGAGAGATCCTGACAAGCGAATCACATTCCGATAAGGAGGGAAAATACATGAAATACAAAATGGATTTGCAGCTTTTTGCAACGACAATGACAACGGATACCGGAACATTGTCTGCGGAAATGAAAACATATTATGATAACTGGCTCATCGACAACGCAGAACCCAACCTGGTACACGACCAGCTGGGGCAGAAAAGACCCATCCCCAAAAACGGCGGTAAGAAAATCGAATTCCGCAGATACAAAGCACTGGCAAAAGCCATGACAGCCATCACAGAAGGCGTAACACCTGCGGGAAACAGTCTGACCGTTACAACCAAAGAAGCAACGGTAAAACAATATGGCGATTTCATTCAGATGTCCGACGTACTGCTGCTGACTGCCATCGACAACAACCTGGTGGAGGCAGTGAAGCTGCTGGGGCATCAGGCAGGCAGAACACTGGATACAGTTACCAGAGAAGTCATCAACGCCGGTACCAACGTACTGTATGCGCCTAAGAGCGACGGTACACCTGTCACACAGAGAACCAATCTGGACGCAACATGCCTGGTGACAGTTCCTCTGATCATGAAGGCAGCGGCAACACTGAAAGGGCAGAACGCAACACCTATCCGCGACAACTGCTATGGTTCTATCATTCATCCTTTTGTTGCATATGACCTGATGCAGGACGAAAAATGGGAAGAATGGAACAAATACACAAACCCCGAACACATGTATAATGGAGAAATCGGCAGAATTGGCGGCGTGATTTTCCTGGAAAGCACAGAAGCGAAAATCTGGGAAGACGCGGCAAGCACTTCCCTGTCTGTATTCTCCACACTGGTGGTTGGTGAAAATGCCTACGGCGTAACAGAAGTTACCGGCGGCGGCTTGCAGACCATTGTGAAACAGCTGGGCAGCGGCGGCAGCTCTGACCCTCTGGACCAGAGAGCGACAGCGGGCTGGAAGGCACTGAAAACAGCTTGTATCCTGGCGGATGAATACATGGTAAGAATCGAAAGCACATCCAGCTTCAGCGAAGCGGCAGCCAACTAAAGGAGTGATACGAGATGGCAGAAAATAAAGAAAAAACAATGGAAGAAAAGATGCTGGAAGCCCTGGAGCAGGTGAAAGAGGAACTGGCGGAGGTAAAAGAAGAAAACGCAGCCATGAAAGAAAAGCTGCAGGAAGCGGAGAAAAAAGCCAAAGAAGCGGCAGAAACCGCAAAGGAAGCCAAAGGCGAAAGCAAGATGACAGAAGCCCAGAAGCGGGCGAAGCTGGAAAGAGACATGCACGCAGCCATGCAGAAGGCGAAGGAAGACACCGTCATGGTGAAGATTCCAAAGACGGAAACGGAAAGAGAAGACGTTTTCGTGTGCGTCAACGGACTTTCCTATCTGATCCAGAGGGGGCAGGAAGTGGAAGTGCCGAAGTTTGTGGCAGAAGTGCTGAAAAACAGCGAAGAACAGCGTGAAGCAGCTTACGAGCTTATGGAAAAAATGGAAGACAGAAACAAAGACGAATAACAACGGAGGAGGGGGCGAAAGCCCCCTTTTTTGGATAATCGGACAAAGGCTCATTACATTCGAGCCTATAAAAAGGGAGTGATGTTATGATCTCGATTATTGGAAAACAGATTATCTTTCCAAATGAGGAACAGACTTTTGTCATCGGCGATGACGAAACCGTCAGCAGAGAGTTTATCATGAAGCGGTACGAAGCGGACAGGATCGACCTTTCGGCGCTGACATTCCGGTTGGATTTGCAGTACAAGAGCGGCGCAAAAAATACGGCGCTGCTGGTAAAGAGTATACAGGAGGAAACCATCACACTGCTTTGGGATGTGACAAAAGAGGACTTCCCGGAAATTGGGACTGTATTCATTGACATGAGAGCCTTTGACGATACCGGGGCGGTGCGGTGGACAAGCGTAAAGACACCCATCTTTGTGGAAACCACCATTGACACGCCGGGGGACTACACGGGAGATTTGAGCGAACTGGAACAGCTGGAACGGGCGGTATCCAAGGTCATTGACAGTGAGGCAGACAGAGTGGCGGCGGAAAGTCAGCGGGTACTGAATGAAACCGTCCGAGAGGAAAACGAGCAGGCACGGCAGGAAGCGGAGCTGAAGCGGCAGACAGACACAGCGGACGCCATTGAGAAAGCGTTGGAAGCGGCGGAGAAAGCCAACAACGCCGTTGGTCCACAAGGTCCTATGGGTCCAATGGGACCACAGGGGGAAACAGGACCGGCGGGACCCCAAGGGGAAAAAGGTGACACTGGGGCACAAGGACCACAGGGACCAGCCGGAGAAAAGGGCGATACTGGGGAAACAGGACCAGAGGGACCAAAGGGCGACACCGGGGAAACAGGACCACAGGGACCCAAAGGGGATACAGGGGAAACAGGACCACAAGGACCCAAAGGCGATACCGGGGAAACAGGACCACAAGGACCAAAGGGGGATACTGGGGAAACAGGACCCCAAGGACCAAAAGGCGACACCGGGGAAACAGGACCCCAAGGACCAAAAGGGGACAAGGGAGACACAGGCAGGGGTTTACAGATTCTGGGGTATTATGCGTCAGAAGAAGTGCTGCGGGAAAAGGTACCAAGTCCAGACGCAGGGGATGCTTACGGAATCGGCACGGCTGACCCTTACGACATTTATGTTTTTGACGGTGTGGAACAGGACTGGAAGAACAATGGGAAGATACAGGGACCACAGGGGGAAACAGGACCGGCGGGACCCCAAGGGGAAAAAGGTGACACTGGGGCACAAGGACCACAAGGGATTCCTGGGGAAAAAGGCAATACTGGGGCGACAGGACCACAGGGAGTTCCCGGAGAAGCTGGACCACAAGGTCCGGCAGGGGCAGACGGCAAGAGTGCTTATCAGACAGCCAGCGAAAACGGATACACAGGAACGGAACAAGAATTTAACACAACACTGGGCAATCTGGGGGATTTGAATACCACACTGGATGCCATCAATGGGGAGGTGATCTGATGGGAACGACCACAGAAAAACTGACTTACTTACAGGGGACAAAAGACGCCATCAAAAACGCCATTGTGGCAAAGGGCGTGGAAGTACCGGAAGGGACAACATTTCGGGGATATGCGGAAAAGGTGGGAGAAATACCGACAGGGGCACAGATTGAAACAGTAAAAGTAACAATAGAAGCAAATGGGATGGAATCTGGACCTGTATATTATATTGATAAAGAATTAAAACCAAAACAAACAGAAGATAATTTAGAATCAAAATCACAGATTGAAATAGAAGTGTTAAAGAATTCTGTAATATATGTAGAAGGAGGAAGAGGACCAGATTTTCTTCGGTGCTCAGTTGAACCAAGTAGTTATGAAATAGATAGCTACTATACAAAAAATGGTGCAATAAATTTAATGGCCTTAAGGGCAACCGGAGATTGCACGATATTTTGTTAATATCAAAAGGAAGTGAAACAATGAACCTACGAGAACTTTTAACAACTGTTGACCAGCTCCGCCCAAACGCATTCAACGACGCGGAAAAAATCCGCATGGTGAACACGGTGGAAGGTCGCATTTACAAAGATATTTTGAGCAAATACGAAGGGGAAGAACCTGTATTCGTGCCATTTGCGGAAGGACAGGAGGAACGGGAACTGGTGGTTCCCGTTCCCTTTACAGACGTGTATGTGTATTATCTCATCAGCATGATGGATTTTTACAATGGAGATTCCGGCAAATACAACGACAGCATGGTTTTGTATAATCAGGCATGGGAGGAATTCCAGGCACACTATTTGCAGACACACACGCCGAAGCAGACGAACCTTTGCGGTATGATCCCATTGAGGGGGTGGTGAGATGCGTTTACCAAGACTGAGCGGGAGAGAAGCTGTGTCGGACAGGCTGGTTTCTTTTCAAGGTATCAACGTACTGGATAAGGCGTCCCAGGGGGCTTTTGTGGACATGGGAAACTTATCCTCTGACCATTTCCCATATCTGTCTATCCGAAAGCCAAGAGGGACCGTGAAGAAGCTGACAAAGGCAAACGGGCTTTTGGTGCGGGAGAAGATGTTCTATGTGGACGGAACAGAAGCCTTTTACGACGGGCAGAAAGTGGGAGATGTGACGGACAGCGAAAAGACGCTGCTTTCCATGGGGGCTTATATCCTGATTTTCCCGGACAAAATCTCTTATAACACCGCAGACGGCAAGTGGGAGAGTATGGAAAACAGCTACACTTCCACCGGGACAGTGACTTACAAACAGTCCTATTTGACAGAAACAGATTTAGACCCGGAAGGGCAGATTTACGTCAAGATCGAGGCGGCAGGCATCAACACAGGATTTGAAACCGGGGACGGCGTAGAAATCAGTGGTTTCAACGTGGAAAGTCTGAACAAAACAACAGTGCTGAAGGATGTGGGGGATGGATATCTCCTCATCGTAGGACCTATCGATAAGGATGGGAGCCAGACGGAGACCATCACCATCAAGCGGACAGTGCCGGACATGGATTTTTACACCGTTTCAGAAAACCGTTTATGGGGTTGTTCCTCCAAAAACCATGAGATCTATGCGTCAAAGCTGGGAAGTTTTCGGAATTTCAACTGTTTTGATGGCGTAAGCAGTGACAGCTATGCCGCAACCATCGCCAGCGACGGGGATTTCACGGGAGCAATCACCTATCTGGGATATGTGATGTTCTGGAAAGAAAATGCCGTTTACAAGGTATATGGCAATCGCCCTTCCAATTTTCAAATCGTGGAAGGGATGCTGCGGGGTGTTGCGAAAGGATGCGGAAAAAGTCTTTGCATCGTCAACGAGGTTTTATACTACAAGTCAGAAAACAGCGTCATGAGTTTTCAAGGGGCACTTCCCACAGATGTGGGGGCAGTGCTGGAAGCAGGATATGGCGAGGCAGAAGCGGGAAGGATGGGAAACAAATACTATATTTCCATGGAGAAGGGGCTTTTTGTCTATGACACGGCAAAAGGGCTTTGGCACCGGGAGGATGACACAAAAGGGAGATATTTTTCCACTTATGGAAGTACGCTGTACTATCTGGACGGGAACACCATCAAGACCATGGAAGGAACGGACGAAGAAGTCATTGAGTGGTATGGGGAAACAAACGATTTCACCTACAATATGCCAGACAGTAAATTCGTATCACGCTTTTCCATCCGCATGATGGTACCGGCGGGAGCGGCAGTGGAAATCTACATCCAGTACGACAGTACGGAAGTATGGCAGCGATTGAAGCAGATCGGGGGCATGCGTACAAATGTTGTGAATGTGCCTGTGATTCCCAGGCGGTGTGACCACTTCCGTTTACGATTTGCGGGGTATGGACCAGCGATTTTGCAGGACATGACCATTTATCTCACCAGTGGCAGCAACGAGCGGAGGTGATGATATGGCGATTTACAGCGGGATCCAATTACCGGATATGGGAGGAATTGACGATAGAAAAGAACGACAGCAGATACTCAATTATCTTGCCCTGCTGGATGAAAAGTTGCGGTACATGTTCCAGAACATCGACCCAGAGGAGAACTATACACCTAGTGCCTTCCAGAACTACATCAAAACAGAGAAAGGGCTTACCAGTTTACAAGTGGAGCAGGGGAAGATTTCTTCTCTGGTTTCGGACTTAGAGGGGAATTTTTCCCTGCTGGAACAGACGGTGAACGGGATTTCATCTACTGTGGCAGATATGGAGGGGAATATTTCCATTTTGGAACAGACCACTAATGGCATTAAAAGCACGGTTGCGAACATTGATGGGGAATTGTCCATAGTGAGCCAAGAGGCGGACAAGATCAGCTGGATCGTGGCAAGTGGTACAAGCGCATCAAATTTCACATTGACCAGCCGTATGGCAAGTTTGGTGGCGGATGAAATCGACGTGACGGGGTTCGTTACATTCAACGACCTGGAACGGAGCGGACAAACAACCATCAACGGGGACAACATCACAACGGGACTGATACTGGCGGACTATATCGCCTTAGGCGGGCTGATGACTGTTTACGAGGATAGTTATGATACCAGTTATGAAGGGGGATACATCGGATACGGCAGAGGGGACGACGGCGAAGGCAGGACATATGGCATTATAATGACAGATGCCACGGAAAGCAGTCTTTTCATTGCAACTGACCGTGGCGCAAGAATGACAAACGGGAACAGTGCCGTGTACTGCACGTCTTATGATGTGGTATTCACAACGGGCATCGACTATTATGTGACGGATTTGAACTTTTACTGCGGAACAGATGGGGTATCCAGACTGGGGACATCATCGAGGCTTTGGCGTGAGGTATATGCCGAGGTGGGCACCATCAACACATCAGACCGGAGAAAGAAAAACAGTATCACATACGATCTGACGAAATACGAAAAGTTTTTCTTAGAGCTGAAGCCGACGCCCTACAAAATGAACAACGGCACAAGCAACAGATTACACATTGGATTCATTGCCCAGGACATCGAAGAAAATCTGGCAGCCAATGGGCTTACGAGCCTTGACTTTGCGGGATTTATTAAAAGCCCAGAATATTCAGAAGTAACAAGAAGCGGTGTACCGTTAGAAGGGGCAGAAATCGTAGACTACCGATACGCTTTGCGGTATGGGGAATTTGTGGCGCTCAATACATACATGATACAGCAGTTATATAAACGAGTAGAAGCATTGGAGGGGAAAGCATGAAGTTAAAGAAAAGAGCCATCATCGAAAGTCTGGACAGTGTGGCGAACCTTTACAGCAAGGAAATGGAAGCAGAAGCGGCGCTTTTGATGCTGGGGAACGCCTTGCAGCTGAACCGAGCGGCGGAGGCAGTGAAAAGTGAGCTGCAGGAAGCAACGAAGGACAGAAGCACATGGAAGGCAGAAACAGACAGGATTCTGGAAGAAACCATGGAAGTGCCTATTCATACAGTGGATGTGCGGAAGATGGGGTGCAGGGTAAGTCCTGCCCAGATGCATAAGGTGCTATTTTTGTTTTGACAAAAAGGGAATGAAGTTGTAAAATAAACTTACAAGTTAATTCTTGTCTTTCTTTGACATAAAGATCCCAAGGAATACTCCGGTTGAGCACGGAGTATTTCTTTTTTTGAGGAAGTATGGTATAATGAAATCGGGAAAGTAGATGTCATAAAAATCAATAGCATACTGCGAAAAAATACCCTGCCGGAAGGCGGGGTATTTTTTTATGCAAAAAAAGGACCGATCATATCAGCCCATTTCTTTGATGCGTTTTTGCAGGAAGCGGAATTGTTCTTCCATTTCTTCTTTTGTAACTTCTCCGATTTCTAAAGCATATTCCATATTTAATTCATAGACAATTTTCATCTTCATTGCACAGGACATGGGATTGAGCATGCCGGCATACAGATGATAGCGTCCACTTGCGAGTAAGTCAAAAGCACACTGTGAAATAAGGCAATGAGAAATATAGTCATAATTAACTTCGGCATCATTCCAATCACGGATTTCATCCGCATAAGAGTTTATTATTTGCCATATCTGCTTTTTCAAATCCGGTAAGCAAGAAGGAACTGTGTAAGAACATCGTTTTTCATATTCCATAATGTGATATTCACAAAGTCCCCAAAGCTTTTCCATACGTTTTTTCGTTTTTCGTTTTTGAAATAAATTCATAAAAACACCCCTTTTCAGGGTAAATATATCACATTTTGAGAAAAAGTGACAATATATGATTTTGACAATATTTATACAGAAAAATTGTGAAAAGGTATTGACTTTTTGCACGGGCAATATTATATTTATTGTACGGGCGATAAGTGAGGTGATGATATGAGTCCACGCACAGGCAGACCGCCAACGCAGAACCCCAAAAACATACGTCTTGAAATTCGTTTAACGCAAGAGCAAGCGGATTTATTAAATGAATGTGCAAAAGCCTTAAATATTTCAAGAACAGATGTAATCAATAAAGGCGTTCAGCTGGTCAAGTCTGAGATTGACAAAAAATAAAAGAGCGTTATTGACCCTGAGAAAGTAATAAACGCTCTTTATCACCAGAGGTTTCCCACTGATAAATCTTATTATATCAGTTTGGGAAACTTCTTTCAACAAAGATTTTGAAAGGAGTTATGAAATATGGATGTATTACAGGAAAGCAAACGGCGGATCGAGGAAGTATACGACAGAGTGGAAATGCTGAACAGCATGGCATTTGTGCTTTGGGACAGCATGGTGAATGGCATCAGCGAGCCGGACGTGAATCTGCATGGCAATCTGGCGTGTATGGTAAGCGACGAAGCGGCGGCAGTGAAGAAAGAACTGGAAGAAATCAAACGCCTTTTGGAAGAAAGAAAGGCGGTGCTGTGCGCATGAATGAATTGCAGGTATTCCGGTACGAGGGGAAACAGGTTCGGACAGTGGAGAAGGACGGCGAAACATGGTGGGTGTTGAAAGATGTGTGTGATATTCTTTCGATTGGGAGTTCACATAAAGTTTTTGAAAGACTAGATGATGATGAAAAGGGGTGGAATCAGATTCCGACCCTTGGAGGAAATCAAAAAATGCATATCATCAACGAAAGCGGTCTATATCATGTGATCCTGCGCAGTGACAAGCCGCAGGCGAAACCATTCCGGCGGTGGGTGACAAAAGAGGTGCTGCCGGAAATCCGCAGGAAGGGAAGCTACGGCGAAAACAGAGCGGTGGCGGCACTGGCGGAACAGGTGGGACAGCTGGCGGAGATGGTGACAAAAATAGCGGATGATCTGTACGGCAGGAAGGAGCCGGAGCAAATCCGTCTGATCCCACTGGAAAGAAAAGAAACCTATTCCGCATCAGAACTTTTGAAATATAACGGTGTTCGCATGAGTGTATATGAATTCAATCAAATGATGGAGGAAAAAGGATATATGGAAGAAATTGTGCTGCGATCCCTCAGAAAAGGAAAAGAGCGGAGATGCAAGGTCCTGACAGAAAAGGGGCTGCCATACGGTGAGAACCGGGAGCAAATCCGATGCAACAAAGGGCATCAGCCAGGGTATTATCCAGAATGTTTTCTGGTGCTGGTGGAGAAAATTACAGAATGAAAAAGAGAAAAGAACGTCAGAAATGGCGTTCTTTTTTTGTACCCAAAGGGCATGGGGGAAGTTTCCTTCTGATTTCTTTAGAATGAAAAGAAAAAAGGAGGTCGGACGATATGGCAAAAACACTGGAAGAATATTTGAAGGAAAACCCGAATTTGAGCATTTCCCAGGCGGACATGGACCTGGGGCGGCAGAACTTTGGGGCACTGGAAGAAATCATCAAGGCAAGGCAGGACTGGGCAAACGCAACGACAAAAGAGGAAAAGGACGCGGCACACAACCGGGCGGAGACCATCCGCAAGTATTACGGAAATTACAGCGGCGGCACAGACGGCATGAGCGGACAGTACAGCCCCACATACGTGAAGCCAAGCAGTGCGGCGAACGAGGACAATATACAGGCGATTTTTGACCGTTTGAACGGGGCATATAAAGGGAACGCGCCTACATGGACTCCAAAGTATGAAAGTGAAATTGAAGATATTCTGGGGGAAATTGGGAACTATGGTCCATTTGAATATGATTTGATGGACGACCCTATGTACCAGCAGTACAGAGATAGTTATATCCGGGAAGGGAAAAGAGCCATGGAGGACACGGCGGCGCAGACAGCAGCCATGACAGGCGGTTACGGCAGTACCTACGGGGCAACAGCGGCACAGCAGAGTTACGACCGTTATTTAGAGGGGCTCAATGATGTTGTGCCACAGCTGGAACAGAACGCATACGGCAGATACCGAGATGAACTGGGTGACCTGTATAACCAGATGAGTGCGTTGCAGCAGGAAGAAAGCAGACTGTTTAACCAGTACGCGGCAGAAAGGGGATTTTCGCAGGCGGACAGAGATTTTGCTTATAATGCCATGGTGGCAGCCATGGGACAGAACAACTATGAAAACGAGTTTGACAGAGGAATCTTTGAAAGTGACAGAGATTTTGATTTCAATGCAGATTATACAGACTGGCAGAAAGACCAGACAGAACGACAGGCGGCAATTGAAAACGCTTTGGCAATTGGAGATTACAGCGCATTGAAGGAGTTGGGATACGATACCAGATATTTGGAATTTTTACAGCAAGTGGAACGGGCGCAGGGAAATGCAGCCATAAAAAAAGCACAGGAAGCAATGAAATATTACACAGATGATGGAAACGATGATGATGATGATGATGATGACGATGATGAGGGAGACGATGGAAATGGAAACAGTAACAATACAGGGAAAACAACGAACGGATATACATTTTTATATATGAATTACAAAGTGTTGGGTGATACGCCTGAATTTGAGCAAAAGGCAGCTGAACTGATCCAAAAAGGCATGGTTACAAAAGAAGATTATGAAAAATTCAAAGCAAAATATGGAGATTGATCGGGGGGAAGAGCATGCTTTCATTTGATGAATTACAGAAAAAATATAAGGATCAAAAGCCGCAGACTGTGGCAGGTCCATCTACAGAAGATCCGTTATATATAAAATACAGAGAAGCTGTGGAAGCGGAAAAACCAAAAGTAGCAGGGGGAACCGTAAACCCCATCATTTCTTTTGGGAATGTGCGGGAAAATCCGGTGCTGAAACGGAAAACCAATACCACAAAGACATATAGTCAGGCTTTGGAAGAAAGCAGGAACAGAGCAAAAACACTGGAAATGGGGGCAAAACTGCCGACTGTGATCCCGCCAAAGGGGGATGTGAGTAAGCTGATCCTGCCGGACACAGGGGGCGGCGGTACTGTCAATCCAACACTGAAGCGAAACGAAGTCAGGACAAATTATGACTATATGACAGACCGGGAAGCGGCGGTGTATAAGTATTATCGTGACAGAGGGCAGGTGGAAAAGGCGCAGGCATATCTGGACGCACTGGAAATGGATGTGAACCAGAGAGCAGCCATGCAGAAAAGAGAGGATGCAAAGAAGCTGGCGGAGGAAAGCACAGCGGCGGCGCTGTATGCCCGTGCAGTGGGAAATATTGGACAGGCGGCTGGGGCGGCATACGCATTGGCAATGGAAGGGGCTGACAAGCCCGTTGACCCTTATCATCCACTCATGGGCGGCGTGAACATGAATGAGGGACTTTATGAAGGGCTTATGGGTGAGAGTACCGGGGCAAACAAGGTGGTAAAAGACATTGGTCTGGGTATTTTTGACTGGGGCACACAGGCGGCGACACTGGGACCTTTGACACCATATGTCATGGCAGCCGGTGCAGCAGCGGGAAACACAAAGGAAGCACTGGAAAGAGGCGGCACAACAGACGAAGCAGTCATGTATGGTCTGGCAGGAGGCGCGGCAGAAGCTATCACAGAGAAACTGGGGTATGATCGTTTGTTAAAGTATGGGGCTGACGCAATCGCAAAGAAAATAGGTGCAAAGAAAATTTTTGAAATTGGAGGAAAGGCTGCAAATAAAAAAGAAATTGCAGGATTTTTGAAAAGTATTTTTCCTCAGGCAGGCTCGGAAGCTGCAGAGGAAGCAACTTCAGAAATTGCAAACATTCTGGCGGATACGCTCATTATGGGGGATAACAGCCAGATGAAGCAGATCGCACAGACAGCCATGGAAAACGGCGCAACGGAAAGTGAAGCTGTGAAAACAGCATTACAGCAAGGATTTTTACAAGTAATATACAGCGGGGCTGTGGGTGCTGCCAGCGGAGGTGTCATTGCCGGCGGTATTGGCGGACTGAGTCGTATGACCGGAAGAAACACTTTGGAAATGGCTGGAAATCCGGTGGAAACAGCAAGGGATGCCATGACAAATGCGGGAAACGAAGTGACACAGAGAACCATGAAAAGCCGGACAAGGTCAGAAGTACCGGAAGGAACACAGCCGGAAACGATGCTGAAGGAACAGGGGAATGTGTTACCGGAAAGAGAAAATATGTTGCCAGAACAAGAAAATGTGATGGTAAACAGAGAAAATGTGCCGGAAGTGACGCAGCAAAACAAAGCCCTGCGGGATTTTGGAGAAAAGTACTACTACACCGAAGGGCAAAAGTTGGTCAACGAAGAAGCGGAACGGAGAAGGGACACATCTTTTATTCCTGCTTTCCAGACATACTACACAGCGGGACTTACGGGGGTAAAAGAAAGTGACATCAAACAAACGGCGGAAACCATTGTGGCAGACAAGGGGCTTTTGCGTGCGGCATATCTGGCAGGGGTGAACGACCGGAAAGCAGACCTGGAAGCAAGGATGAAAGGCACAGGAAAAATGGGACAGACTGCCGGTGTGTTTCTGGAAACGGATGCTGTGACAAAGGAACAGAGAAGTCTTGCGGAGTTGGTGAGCCGTGTGGCAGAGATGGAAGTGGTGCTGGTGGACGAACTGCCACAGGACAGGCGTGGATATTACGAAAACAACAAAGGGCGTGTTACCATTGCCCTGAACAGTGGACAGTTTGCGGGAACCTTATTCCATGAAGCAACCCACTATTTGAGAGAAGCGAACCCGGAAGGATATGACCGGATGCGGCAGGCGGTATTTTC
>UMFX01027466.1_pt1 | contig 39423 bp, 36 predicted proteins | sample 1965131 | NCBI WGS metagenome assembly UMFX01 (sample SAMEA4836058, study PRJEB28245) | human gut metagenome | biome: gut microbiome; material: fecal sample | place: Denmark | collected 2008 | reverse complement strand
CTGCAATTGAGATTGCCATTGAGATTGCTTGCGGATTTTAGGTTTATATTTGTTTGACGAGAATATCTTTATTTGCCGACAAAGGTACATAACTTTACGGAAAAATATGTTTCTAAAATATATAAATAGACAGCTGTGGGGAAAATGTGGGGAAAAATTAGATAATTAAAAAGGCTAAATGACTGGAAATAATCACTTAGCCTTTTAATCCGTACCCAGACCCGTACTTCGTAATTGCTGCGCCCATCATTCAAGACTGTCAAATCGGGTCTTTCCTGTCAAGCCAATGATGCCTATGCGTATGCCAAACACATGGATTACGGATTTCTCGTTCCGTGAACAAACACTTTATCCGCAACTCTGCTATGTGGTGTATTGGCTTAACTCCATTTCTATGGGCAACACTTTTGTTGCAGATTTCAAGCAGCTTTTATCGAAATACCCATCAGTAAGAACTCGTTTATTAGGCTTTCCTCATAATTGGGAACAAGAGCCTTTGTGGAGATAAAATAATTGCCCTGTTTCTTAAAAAGCACTGGGGCAAACCAGCTCCGTCTTTAATTGTTTCCAATAAATGGATTGTTTCAAGCCCCTATAGAAAGAGAACAAAAATTCCTGTGTGAAAATTAATCTACGACAAGGAGCAAGCAAGGAGCAATATCAAACAAAAATCAATACCTTTGCAGTACATATGAGATAGACCAAAACAAAAGTGGAATATCGGAAACGAATAGCAAGGAAAAGAGAAGAAACGACCCAAGTTGATGTCCTTTTTGAGTTAATAATCAATAAAAGCGTTAAATCTTCACCTTTTAGAATGTGCAATTAAAAATAACAACCATATTTCTGACTTATTATCTATAAAATATTGAGTAATAATCGGTTGTAAATACGCAGTATAACATTATTATCATTTATTCATTCCATGAATTAAAGATACGTAATCTTGTATTTAATTCAGAACTTCCTTTCCTTATTGCTCTTCCAACACGTATGGCTGATACAAGTTTTATCATTTTTTCAATATCTTCAGGAAGTTGAATATTTAGTTGCGTTTTCTCCATACAAGATGCTATTAAATAAGCCAGATCCCAATTATGTGGCCCAAAACATGCATGCTGAAAATCAAATACAGCAATCTGATTTTCATATAGACCAATATTGGTATAGGCTAGATCACCATGTATAAAATTTGATTTCGGTAAAGTTACTAATAATTGTTTAAGATTGGTTGTATCAAAATCAAGATAAGCCAGCGCATTTATCTGTTCAGGTACGATATGTCTATCCCAATAAGTATCATTTGATGAAAATGGCAATGTTTGGAGTTTTTCTGTAAGTTGTACAGCTTCTTTTAATTTTGATTCTAAACATACTTTATCCATTTCCCAGTAATCAAACTTTGATACAATTACTCCTTTTTCAACTCTATATCCATAACAATAGGGAGTCAAAATAGAATTTTCATGTGCCAATAATGAATTGTTTATTTCTCTCTTTACAGCATGTTCTACTGGTTGCTTGTATTCCTTCTCTATATAATTCCCAATTTTATATGTCTTTGACCATAAAGACTCATGAATAAAAATCTTATCCTTGTTGTGCATATAAATCTTATTTTAAAAATCTTGTACTCTTATTAATTTGTTTCTATATGCACAATTAAAATTGTCTCTTGTTCCCCACATAAAAACTCCTTCAAGCATCATTGGCCAATCCTTTTTAAATTCTTCTCTATTTCCAACTCCAAATATAGCAGCACAAAGTATTGCTATATTTATGTCATGTGTACAGAATATATCTAAAGTGTTAGGTTGGTTACCATTTTGAAAAATAAAATCCAGAATTTTTTTTGTAGTTTCATCTATGGTATTGAACCCAGAAATAATTTCGTGATTGCATAAAGGAAATACAGTATTTTTAATGCCATTACGCTCACGTAATTCTTTATTACTAATTTCCTTATCATAACAATACACTGAGGAAAGATATTCCTCACTTATCTTAATATCATTTGACTTTAATCCCTTACCTTCAGCTATTCCATTTAATGTCTGAATGCAACGTTTGTAATTGCTTGAGCACATGCATCCTATTTTATATGTTAAACCCTGCCCAAAATATTTAGACATTTCAATACCCTCGTTAGTTAGTAACAGTCCGTCAGGACTGTCTGTTTCAGGTTTCTCATGACGAATTGAATGACGAAGAAGTAACTTTACATTTTCTCCGTCTGGCACATTATTAGCTGCTGTATGCATGCCTCCATAAATACTATTTATTTTCATTGTTTCATCTGTTTATTTTGAAATCCATATAATAAATCTCCGAAATCACCTACACCAGGTCGTGTTCCTCTGACTTTTGGGTTAAATTCATCAATTGCGCAAGTTATCAGGATAGCATTGGAAGGTAAAATATCTTTCAATAATTCAATGGCCATTGGCGTAGATATTATACTAAGTATTATTATTCTCTTAGGCGTACCATTATTATCTATTATTGATTCTATAGCTGCTTTCATACTTTCTCCTGTTGCAATAATCGGATCAACTATGATTAGATTTTTATTCTCTATCAACGGAGCCTTCAATAATGATAAGAATTTACTAGGTGTATGCACATGAGCCGCACAGAAATAACCGCAATCTGATTTATCAAAAATGCTTAATACACCATTGGTCATAGCCTGACCAGCTCTAACTATTGTGTAAAGGACTGGATAATCATCTAAAGCTGTTTCATTCTTTGCTGTACAATATTGTGTTTCCACCTCGTGCATTCTATAATCCAGATGCTTACTAGCTTCATATGCCAATAATATACCTATCCGTTCAATATTTGATTTGAAACGATGTCTGTCTAACTGCTCGTATTTATCTCTTATCTGATTTAAATATTCGCAAATAATTGTATTTCGTTCTATCTTAATTATTTCCATTTTATTCAGATTAAAATTTTTATTTAAATAGGGACATATATTCTGTAAAAACAGAATTCCATCCATAATCCTTCTTTACTTCAACTTCTTTGTGTAATTTTTTGTATGCTTCATTAAACATATCTATTAAATTACTTCTTTGTGGTTTTGTAAGAATCCCAATGAAGCTGTTTTCTTCAAATAACTCAGACGTTCCACCAACATCTGTAGCTAGAATCTTTGTACCGACTGATATTGCTTCTATCATACTTCGTCCCATTGTTTCTGTGTGAATGTAATTTCCATCACCACTTTGAGCTATATATTCTATAGAGGCATTAACAAGATAATCTGAAGCAGCCAAGTATTTTAATGTTTCTTCATTGCTTAATACACCAACAATACTATATTGGTTATGTGAAAAATTTGACATGCAATATGATTTTATCTCATCTGCTAAACAACCATCTCCTATTAACAATATATGAACTACTTTAGCTATATATGAATTCTTTATAGCTTCGAGAGCTTGAATGATGCCTTTGAATGGCACAAATCGAGATGCAAAAGTCAGAATAATCGGATTCTCGATATTATGTTTATCTATTATCCATTGCCTGCATAAACTCTTTTGTGATAAAAATAAGTTTCTGTAAGTATCGTCTACACCACCTCGTATTTTTACTATCCTTGTTTTATCTGTTCCTAATCTAGTTAATAATGAATAAGAATAGTTACTATTAGCTATAACATAATTGACTTGATTGGTTGCATCTTTCCATTTTAGTCTTCGTTCATTATAATTTAGGCCACCAATATTCCAAGGTGCTAATTCTATGTCATTTCCACCTAACCTTACAGCTATTATGTTTTCTTTAAATGTATTGCGTATTGAGTATATATATTCAATCCACCAACTATCATTTAATACGAATATATAATCTCTATCACTTCCTTGCTTTACATTAAAGAAATTCATTATATCCTCTATATCTTTAGTGGCGTAAATAACACAAAAACATTTCCCATCCCATATAGATACCTTATAATTATTACCTTTATTTTCTACAACATACTTGCATATTATAGGTAATTCCTGTTTCACGATAAAGTATCTTATGAAAGCGTTCTGATGACTTTCCATGCCACCAAAACCACTTTCTAGAGAATGGACTAAAAAAATTATTTCTTTACATATTACCATTCGTGTTTCCATGATTTATAAATATTCTCTCTTTTTTTTGTTGTACTAAGATTCTTCTTAACAGCTCTTCCCCATCTAACAGCAGCAATAATTTCAGCCATTTTTATTTCAGTTGAATTCAGTCCAAGCCATTCCATACAATCTTTGGTATGTGTAGCTGCAAAATATGCCTTATCCCATCCTTTCGGTCCAAATGAACCATGCTGAAAGTCATAAATAACAATTTCATGATTTTTGAGCCCCATGTTTTCAACAGTAAAATCACCATGAACAAATTCAGATAAATTTAGACTCTCCAAAAATGAATTATATCTATTCTTGGCTTCACCAAGTGTTATATAATTAAACTCATGCGCAAATTCAATAAGAATATGTTCGTACCAGTATCTATCTGATGGTGTCCAGCTAACCGATGATATTTGTTTTAAAAGTTCAAGTATAGCCTTCTGAAGAAATATGTTTTTTTCTATTTCCTTTACAGAAAAGGTTATCATATCTATATACTTAAACCTGCAATAAGAGCATCCTTCTGATATGTAATGATCAATCAAGTATGGTGTATTGATATTGAAACTTCTTGCTATTTGTGAAGCTTGAATCTCTCTTCTTATAGCCTCTGGTTCAAAGAAATTATACATTTTAATGCAAGTATCATCATCTCGATATGTAGTGGACCATGCACCTTTTCTTAATAATTGCAATTCTGATATATTCATTTTTATGATATAATAATTTTTTCAAGAACACAATTAGGTACTAGCTTTCTTAGTTCCTCTTTATTTCCATAATTAATGTATTTTCTTACATTCTTCGCAGAAATAGGTTCTTGCCCAATTTTCAATCGTTCAACAATATGTACCTGAATACCATAATTGGGCAATTCAGAAGATGCCGCCTCATTTAAGGCTTTTGTTACATTGTCAATGGTTTCCTCTCCAAAATACCGATGTGTAATATTAAGAGCAGGAGCTATTCTCATGCCAAATATCTTATTATTCAACGTAGGATTAATCTCGGTTTTACTCGCAGACCTGTTGAAATATTCTGGGAAACTAAGTTCTGATGTAAATATACTTCCTCCGGAAAGAATACATACATTTTTTAAATCCTCTGTTGATTTTCTTACCATCCATTCTCGTTCCATATAGTCGTAAGAAGAACATCTATTACTTTCTACGACAAATACATAAAGATACTCAACTTCTTCCAAAGCCTTCTCAATCAGATATCTATGTCCATTCGTGAAAGGATTGGCATTCATGACAATAGCACCTACAATGTTTTTGTCCACCTTATAGTGTGATATATAATTTATATATGAATCAAGTTCCTTTGAATTAATCATTTCATCGGGATTATATCTCAATGGAAATGAATAATATTCTCTACAACTTGTGCTAGAAGATGTTTTTTTATGACTTATGGTCAGTTTGTTATATATAGACTTATAGATTTCCTGAGACAGCAAATCATTGGCTTTCGAATTACAATGAAAAGGATTGTCCAAGAACCAGTTATGAATGTCTTTAAACATAGTTTTTCCATCAATAATATAAAAGTTGTTATCACGTAATATTTGTAACTCATCTTTATTCCAACCACATATCCATATTATTATATCTCCATCATCTAATGGCGTTGATACCATTGCAAGTATATCATTTAGTAGATCTTTTCCATATGCTAATCCGTGGTTGTGAACAGATACGTTTTTATATCCATTTTCTTTTATTGTCTTTTGCAACAGACTTGCTATTGTTTTATCGTCAGTAACACATAAGCCATGAACTATACAAGGACCGAATATATGTACGTTTTGAGAAGCCTTTTCAGGTGTTCCAACAGTTAGGCGCATTCCATTTACAACATTGAAATCTTCAGAATATACATCAACTAAAATATTATGGATTCCATTGTTTATAACTTTTGACAAACTGCCAATTTCATACCTGTTATCATATACGTGTTGAAGAGATCTTTCATCATCTTTAAAAACTTCACATAGGTATCTGTAGTCTTGACATACTTCTTCTATATTTTTTCCTAAGTTATCTTGTTCCTTATGGGATAGATTCTCAAGTTCCTTACGCTTTATACCATTTACTGCATATAAATTAATATTTCGTTGCTTTGAAAATGAACATAATTTCTCAATAAGAAATTTTATAAGTATGTCAGATTCAGTATGATGGTTACTGTATGTATCTGGCATCAATATTTTTCTCATGTCATTTGTGAAATATTGGTCTACAGAATAATCTGGTGCATCTGAGTTTATATTGCTTTGTATGCTATACTCTCTTTTTAATGGTAAAAGACCATTATATTCCAAATATGAAACATTCAACTTTTCAATCCAATTAGTTATTTCTTTATGGAATAAAGGTATAATCTCTAGTGCTCTATCTTCTATCTTTTTATAAAGACTTCTTCCTGTATAATCGGAATCATAATATTCTCCAATTAATATTCCATTTTCTAAAACGGGAACTCTGTAAATATTTCTATTATTCATAAACCACTCCTTAACAGATGTATATGAAACATTAAGTTCCATGTAACATTTATTGTTACACTCATTATGATCTTTTTCAATTTGCCAGTTAAGATAATAAAGATAGCCCCCATGATTATCAAGAAAATATACATTGTCATAGATATTATCTTGATAAAAAAGAAGTCTGTCTTCTATTTTTTCTATATTAACAGCTAATTGATGTCTTTCTCGATAAAGGATATTCATAATATTGCAGTAAATATTATTGACAGGTATTTAAAATAATATCGGTTAATATCTTTCTTTCAGACGCATATGAAACTTGTTCTGCAATTATTGGTAAACATTGTTTCTTATAACAATATATATCATTATTCTGGCAGGTTTCTTGTATTTGTCTACTCATTTCTTCAACATTTTCTGAGAACATAACCCCAGGATTGTTATCACATATGTTTTTAACCACCGTAAGTCTTGACGGAACAAATGTTGGTAATCCACTTTGAATTCCTTCAAATATACCACGTCCAAAAGTCTCCCAATTTGATACGGATATATTTATATCCATTTTCTGAAATAATTTCGCCAATTGTTCTTGTGATAATTCATTATAGATGGAGACGTATTTCTCTAATTTATTTTGATCTATGAACTTCTTGCATTCATTCATAAGGCTATCATCTTGCACTGTGCCTACAAGATTCAGATGGTATTCCTCATCAGATTTATTTAAGATCTTAATGAGATTCAATGCCTCTATTGTGTTTTTTTGCGGTTTAATTGAACCTACATATATGATCTGTTTTATATTTTCAGACATATCTTGTTTCTTAGGTTCAAATAGTGGGTTTATGCCCCTGTTTACCACGTATATCTTTTCCTTATTACACTTATAATCTTCAATGAGATGTTCCTTTTCTGCATGAGATGGAGTTATGATAGTGTTTACTTTATTTATAACATAATTCTCATGCATAGTGTATTCTTCAGGTACATTTTCTCCTGCTTTCTTATATGATGAAGTACAGAACATAGGGAATAAGATAGTTTTTCCCCAAAAATCATTACCCAAATCTTGCAGCCCAAAGAATTTACTTACATGCGCTGTTATAATACAATCATACTGAGTAAAATCACCTATTGCTTCCCGGTTTGTATCTAAATTATTAAGACGGCGAAAGAATTTATTTTCTCTTGCATATTTATATTCCACATACCTTACTGAGTTAACGAATTCATCATGATATTCCTCTTTATTCTTACGTATAAATACAACATCTAACTTACTATAGCTCTTAAGACTATCTATAAGTTGTTTTGCAAGAATGCTTCCACCATCTACATCAAATCCATATCCTGGGAATTTACCAAGATAAAGTAGTATTCTTAAAGTCTTATTTTCCATTTATTAGAGTAACTAAATTTTTAATTAATTGATTGTAAACCAAATCTGGCAATCGCTTCATTTTACTTATCATTTTGTTCGGGTCTCCATTTGAAGGTATATCACCTTCAGTGATTATGTCTGAATTTGCATTGCAAAACATTTTATACATATCTAAAGACCCATAATTATGCGCTTGCAAGAACAAGTGTACTTCTGGCATGTGTATTTTACAATATAATAGAGCAAATCTATAAATATCAAGATATGTCATAGATTTTCTTAATTCTGTTGGATAGTCGTAGAAATTAGGGAAAATATCTCTGTTGCTAGAAATCAATCCATACAACTCTTCAAATGCAATTATCGACTTGTTATACGAAATATTCTCTGTTATGACTAAGGACTTTCCATACCTGTTGTATAAATCTGTTCCATTCATTATGTGACACATATTTGTAAGTATATTACAGCCATTATTGTGCAGTTCTATAATCATCTTAAGAGTCTGGCTTAAATCTTCTTCTGTTTCTTCAGGAAATCCATATATAAAAGATGCTGTTACATGTAAACCTTTAGTTATACAATGACTAATTACTTCTACACCTGATTTTAATTTTAAATTCTTGTTGATTAATTTTTGCATGCGTTCTGAACCTGTTTCAACACCAAAAAATATTCTATTCATCCCACATTCACACATGATATCAATCAAGTTTTTATCTATAGTATCTAATCGCGAATCACATCCCCAACTAATTGAAAGCTTTCTTTTTCGTAATGCTCTGCAAAACTCAAGAACTCTTCTCTTATTTGCTGTAAATAAATCATGCTTAAAATCAAAATCCGTAATACCATATATATTAATTACATATTCGATTTCGTCGAGAATATTGTCTACGGATCTCAAACGGAATTTCCTTTTCCAAAAGGTTTTAGTACTACAGAATGTACATGCAAATGGGCACCCCCTACCGACATCTATTTGTACACTTTTGGCCTTTTCTAAAATAGACGATTCAATTAAATCATAATATTGATATTCACGGACATATTGATCGCAAAGTAATTCAGGAAAATTATTTTGTAAAACATCACCTCTTTTATCTCTATAAGTTAAACCTGGTATATCTTTCGCTTGTATCTTTCCAGCTTTATTTCTAGTCAGGAAGTTTAATATAGGAACAATCGTATTTTCTCCTTCGCTACATAAAACATAGTCCACCCAAGAAAATTTTTTTATTGTTTCTTTAGCAACTAACTCTGCTTGAGGACCACCAAAAAGTATTGTTATTGTTTCATCTTTTTCTTTTATTTCCTTCGCAAGATCTATGCATATATGATACTCCTCGCATCTACAATAGAAACTAACTACTTTAGGCTGTTTCGATATTATACAATTAATTATATTGTATTTGAAAGAATTATAGTCATTTTTAGGTGATATTTTTGACTCCCAATATCTTACAATTTGAGCTTTAAATCCTTCAACAATAACTTTCTTTGCAAGAATTAATGTTCCTATGGACTCCTCTTTTAACTTTGGCTGCAGAGCTGGAACTACAAAACATATATCACAATTCATTCCTCAAGAAAATTTTATTTTACCAATTAATAACTCAGATTATTTAATAGCTAATATACATAGGTATAATGTAACTACGTTCATTCGTTAGGATTTGAAGGGAGTATAAATGCATTTACATATTATTAACACTATAAGCGATAGTTACCAGAGTAGTGCTTATAGTTGTGTAACTTGCATTCTTATGATTTCTTTTATTTTTCCCTTCAATCCAATTGTAAGCTTTTATTATTGATACCTTATCTTGATTTGCACTTTTCTTTAAAATTTTCTATTGCTACTAATTGTTTCTTATCCAAGTATGGTAAAGCTTCTTCTATAATATTTGATGGAACACCATAATAGGCTCCTGCTATGCCTCCTGTCATACATGCTATCGTATCACTATCACCACCTAGTGAAATAGCAAGTCTAATTGCAGACTCATAATCCGTGCTATCTAAGAAAGCTATAATGGCTTCTGGGCATGACCCCTGACAAGACACATCAAAATTATAATCTGGCCGTATCTCATCACATGTTCTGCTGAGATCATAACAAAATGTCTCTTCAATAAACGTCTTTATTTTATCTTTTTTCCATCCTTCTCTAGACAAGAATATAGCTGAAGCTATTGCCTGTGCACCTTTAATACCCTCCGGATGATTGTGAGTAATCTCTGCAGATTTCTTTGCTAGTTCTAAAGTTTCTTCTAATGATTTTGCAAAAAAACCACAAGGTGATACGCGCATGCCTGAACCATTTCCATAGCTATTATATGGTTTAAGTTCTTCAGGTTTCCCCTCAGATAACCAATTCTGAAATAATCTTCCATAACCAGCTTTGGGATATGCATTTCCCCATTTATATAAAAGGCAACCTAAATCTAGTCCTGTTGTTAACCATTCCGCTACCGCTAACGTCATGATTGTATCATCTGTAGGCTTACTTTTTTCGGTAAACAAATCAAATGTGGTTGATTTACAATTATGTCTTTCAAATCTTGAACCTACTATATCTCCTATAATTGCTCCTAATATATTTTTTTCCATAAAATTATTTTTTTTAAAATTCTAATCTAAATCCTTTATGTTTTAACTCGGCATACTTCTCCGGATTGAACCGATACTTCACTGGTACCCTCGAAGGGGTATTATCAGGTCTTTTCTCAGCCTCTATAAGTAAACCAAGCTTCAGCATCTTGTTATAGAAATTGCGTCTGTCGAACTTAACCTCAAGTATTGCTTCATAAAGATTCTGCAATTCACTCATTGTAAATACGTCCGGAAGAAGATCAAACCCTATAGGTTTGAAACATATGCGGACTTTCAAGGCAGAAATAGCCTTGCGAAGAATTCTGTCATGGTCAAAGGCAAGGCTCGGAATTTCATCATAAGCGAACCAGCTTGCATTAGAGGCATCATCACCACCTTTGACGTCACCCATCCTGACCAAAGCATAGTAGGCAATGGTAATCACCCTTTCTCTCGGATCACGGTCAACAGCTGTAAATGTATGGAACTGTTCAACAGGAATATCCTTCAGACCGGTTTCTTCTTCAAGTTCTCTTTTAGCACACTCTTCAGCAGTTTCATCCATCTTCAGGAAACCGCCAGGCAGAGCCCAGGCGTCTTTATAAGGTTCAAGCCCCCTTTGAATAAGTAATACCTTAATACTTATTCCGTCAAAACCGAAAATCACGCAATCTGTAGTAACAGACGGATGCGGATATTTATAGTGGTATTTCAATTCTTCCATAGGTATTGCGTTTATTTTACGCAAAAATAAGTGCATTATTTCTAATAAGCAAATATTATGCGTAATATTTACGCAATAACTGCTAAATTTAATATTGCTATCAATACCTAATATGTATTAATATTTTTCATTGTTTAAAGTACCACATTTACATCACAAGATAATTAAATGAAGAGGTACGGATGCAAATATATTATTACAAATTATATTGAAAATCCGTATCTCCTTATTTTATATATTCAATAAGTTCTGAATATATTCTGACTCCTTGGCACACCATGTATTATTTAATATATGTCCTAATTGTGTAGTTTTAAGGTCATATATCTTATCAAGTGGCTCTTTGTGTTCAGAAGATAAAATTTCACATCTGACCAGCCCGTCATTTTCAACTACAGACAATCTTTCACCACCATCGGTAATCTTCCCTTCCTTGATTTTTAGTACATCGTCAACCCTCATATAATTATTGTCATTTGGTCCTTTTACCTCTGTATAAATAAGTTCAGACCTTTTCACCGGACAAGCAAATACTACCTTGTTTTTGTTCCTTTTATATTTTACCCTTTCTTTCTTGTCTATAATCTGAGATACAGGAACCCTGATAATTTTTGCATTGTCATAAGCCAATACAATATATTCGTCCTCCTCCTTGATACAGAGAGACAACTCAGTATCTTCCCAGTATTCATCCTGCGTTATCATATACTCGCCATTTGGCAGGAAGTGCATAAAGCAGGCCATATCAGCGCCGTAATTGTCTTCCCATGAATGTACCGGATTCTCTCTTAAAACGGAAGTGGCTATAGGTGTAATGTTACCTTTGATTTCCAGGGCTTCTATTATTGGATTCCTTCCTGTATTGTCGCCAACTGTTACAGCTATGGAAGCATTGTCTGCTTCTTGTGAGTCTTTGTCAGTTTTAGCCTTTTCCAGTAATCTTTTAACTTCATCTTCCCTTCTGTTCCTAAACATTTCCAGGTCATCACCCAGTAACGGCCATGTAGAGGATCCTTGTCTCTGATAGTATATACCATCAAGTTCAATAGGTTTTTGACTTGGCTGTATTTCCAGGGCATATACGTACTTGTTGTTGTTCTCTGATGCCCTGATTCTGATTCTCGAATTTGCATCATTGCCGAACTTCTGTACAATATTGTTCCTTATATGAAGGTCCAGTTTGTCCTTGCCTCCAAAGAACTCAATATCGTTATCCAGTCCCGATGCCACTCCTTCATTGTTTACATAAAGTTAAAATAAGCCCATTTTTATTTATTTTCCACCATTTGACCTATATACACAAATCGCTGTATTATAGTGCATTTTAGCAAATTTTCTCTCCAAATAATTTGCATTGTTTTCCGATAATCTCTATTTTTGTATGCAAATCGTATGCACATATATTTGCATACAGACCAAGTAAAGAACCATCAAAAACGGCAGATTATGTACAAGTATTCAAAGGACGGAATTTCGGTGCTGTCGGTACTGGACGCACGCAGGGCGAAGAAAAGCGGCTTGTTCCCCGTGAAGATACAAGTCATACACAACCGCAGGCAGAAATACTATTCCACGGGGCAGGAGCTGTCAAAGGAGGATTGGGCGAACCTTGCGGAAAGCAAGAGCCGCAGGCTCACGGAGGCACGCTCGAACATAGAGAACAGCTTCTCAATCATCAAGGGGCAGGTGGAGGCACTCGCCGAACGTGGAGATTTCGCGTTTGACCTTTTGAGTGTCCGGCTGGGCAGATGCTCCACCGCGACAGTGAACGCCGCGATAAAGGCGAAGACGGAAGAGTTGAAACGTAACGGGCAGGCGGGTACGTACCGCAGCTATCATGCACTGCTGACGGCGGTGGAGGAGTTTGCAGGGAAAGACATTCCGTTTTCTGCCGTCACGGTGGACTGGCTGAACCGCTGCGGAAGATTCTGGACGGGCCAAAAGAAAAGCAAGTCCACGCTCAGCGTCTATTTCAAGATGCTCAAGGCGATAATGAACCGGGCAAAGGCGGACGGCATAATAAAGGAGGCGCACTTCCCGTTCGGCAGGAACAGGTTCGAGATACCCTCAGCCGAAGGCAGGAAGCTGGCACTCACGCTGGAACAGATAAAGAGGCTCGTCACCTATACCGACGGGAGGGAGGAAACCGAGCTTTACCGGGACATGTGGTTCTTCTCCTACCTCTGCAACGGCATCAACTTCCGGGACATGCTCTATCTTACTTACGGGAACATCGTGGGCGGTGAAATCTGTTTTGTCAGGGCAAAGACGATGAACACTTCCAAGCAAGTGCGTACCATACGTGCGGTGCTCACTCCCGAGATGCGGAAAATCATGGACCGCTGGGGCAACCCCGATGACGGAAACCCCGGCACGCTCATCTTCAAGTTCGCCACGGGGAAGGAAGACGGCTTCGCCACCAAGCACCTTGTCGATACGGTCATACAGAAATGCAACAAGGTATTGGGCAGGATAGCCGAGGCGGTGGGGCTGCCCCCCGTGACCACGTATTCGGCCCGGCACTCGTTCGCCACCGTGCTCAAGCGCAGCGGGACGAACATCTCCTACATATCCGAAAGTCTGGGGCACTCCAACCTTGCCATAACGGAGAACTACCTTGCCAGTTTCGAGCGGGACGAACGGATGAAGAACGCGCAGTTACTTACCAAATTCGACTGACCATGCCAAGAAAGAAGACCAGAGAGATAAAGATACGGTACCTCAAATGTTTCGGTGCCATATGGGAAGAGCTTTCCGGACATCCCGGGCTTGCCGGATATGAGATAACGGAGGCCGTGATACGCGTGCAGGAGCGGGTACGGCCCACCATAAACAATGTGGAGGCGGTCATCGAACGCATAAGGTTCAGCCACGCCACCCGCAAGTACAAATACCCCGCCATCCTCGGCAGGGAGATGATAGGACAGAGCGTACTGGCAAAGATGGCGGGCGTGAGCCGCCAGACCATAGCCCGGTGGGAGGAGCTGGGCTTCATATCGCGCTCCGACATCGGGATACCGGGAGAGAAATATTTCGTAATAGAAGAAGTCATTTCCCAACTCGGAAAGTTAAAGGGTGTGAAATAAAGGTACATTCCGAATCACTTGACATATGTGTGCAAAACGGTGCCATTGGAGGATTATGTCCGCCTATTGCACCGTTTCTCTTTTTACCCACCCCATGCAGTGTCACCCAAAGTCATGAAACGTCCATAAAAGTCATATCCGTGTTAAGTTATTTGCGGTTTGATATTCGCTTTCCTTTATTCTTCCTTTGCGCCACAACCGGTTGGAACGGCTGTGACGACAGCCATAGTACAAATACCCACAAAGAAAGGAAGAACATGAACCAGATCATTCTTACCACGCCCGAAGAACTCCGGGCAATCGTGAGCGAGAGCGTCTCGCAGACACTGGCGGGGCTGACCCTGCCGAAGAACGAACCCGACAACCTCACGCCGGATGCGGCGGTGGGGGTACTCGAACAGCACGGTTTCCTGATTTCAAAGGCCCGCCTCTACAAGCTGACCGCCAAGGGGGACGTGCCGTTCCGCAAGTACGGGAACAAGCTGCTGTTCTCCCGCAGGGAGCTGCTATCATGGGCCGAAAGCCTCGCAAGACGTGTGAACGACAAGGGTGAGGCGGCACTCGCCATCGCCAGAAGCGCAAACCGAAAGCTCCGCAGCCATGGAAAGTAGCGAACGCATGGAAGAGGTGACCCGTGAGAACGCCATCATCATCTGGCAGGCCTCACGGCTGAGCATCGGCATGAAATGTGAGAAGGCCCCCGAGATACTGAAGGCGAACGGAACTGTCGTCGGCACACTGGGCAATTTCAGCGCGTCCATCGGCAAGGCGAAAAGCAAGAAGACGTTCAACGTCTCCGCCATCGTCGCGGCGGCGCTGAAGAACGGCACGGTACTGCTGTACTCGGCGGAACTGCCCAAGGACAAGCGAAAAATCCTCTACGTCGATACCGAGCAAAGCCCGTACCATTGTCTCAAGGTGATGGAACGCATCCTGCGCATGGCGGGACTGCCGACCGACCGGGACAGCGAGCACCTCGAATTTCTCGCTCTTCGCAAGTACACCCCGAAAGAACGCATAGCAGCGGTGGAACAGGCCATCTACAACACGCCGGAACTGGGGCTTGTCGTGATAGACGGCATCCGCGACATGGTGTATGACATCAACAGCCCCGGCGAATCCACACGCATCATCTCCAAGCTGATGCAGTGGACGGACGACCGCCAGATACACATCCACACGATACTGCACCAGAACAAGGGCGACGAAAACGCAAGAGGGCATATCGGCACGGAGCTGAACAACAAGGCCGAGACGGTGCTACTGGTGGAGAAGGACAAGAATGACAGCGACATCAGCCGGGTGTCGGCCATGCATATCCGGGCGATGGACTTCGAGCCGTTCGCCTTCCGCATCAATGACAGGGCACTTCCCGAACTGGTGGAGAACTATGTCCCGCAGGAGAGGAAGGCCGGAAGACCGCAGCAGGAGCCGTTTGACGCGTACAGGCACATCACGGAGCAGCAGCACCGCATCGCGCTGGAGGCGGCATTCGCACTGAAAAGCGAATACGGCTACAAGGAACTGGAGGACGCGCTGATAAATGCCTATGCCGCCGTTGGCGTGAAGCTGAACCACCACAAGGCGGTATCACTCATCACCACGCTACGGAGCAAGCGGATGATAGTGCAGGAGAACGGCAGGAAATACACCTTCATGCCCGATTTCCATTATTAAACCGGCTGCGGAAAAACGCTTCACTTTATTCACGGTGCCTATATATAAGGGAAAAGCGAAGCGGTACGCGGACATCACGCAACCGCTTCACTTAATACCCGTATCCTATATATACGAGCATTTAAGTGAAGCCATGTATATGCCGTACCTTATATAAGAAGGTGCGGGCGAAAAAACAAAAACAGTCATTCATTCAAACACTCACACGTATGGACATTCAGACAGCGAAACAAATCAGCATAGCCGAATACCTGCACAGTCTGGGGTACTCGCCCGTAAGACGGCAGGGCGGCAACCTATGGTACAAGTCACCGCTGAGGGAGGAAACCGAGGCCTCGTTCAAGGTGAACACCGAACGTAACCTCTGGTACGACTTTGCCACCGGGAAAGGCGGCAACATCATCGCACTGGCGGCGGAACTCTACGCATCTGACCATGTGTCCTACCTTCTGGAAATGATAGCAAGGCAGGCACCGCACGTGCGCCCCGTCTCTTTCTCTTTTGGCGGGCAGACATTATCACAACCAAGCTTCCGGCAGTTGGAAGTAATGCCGCTTTCTTCCCCCGCCTTATTCTCCTATCTGCGGGAAAGGGGGATAAATACGGAACTGGCAAAAAGAGAATGCAGGGAGGTGCACTATCTGACCGACGGCAAACCCTACTTTGCCGTCGGTTTTCCCAACCGTTCGGGAGGCTACGAGATACGCAACAAGTTCTTCAAGGGCTGCATAGCCCCGAAAGACATCACCCACATACGGCAAACGGAACCGGGGGAAACCTGCTGCCTCTTCGAAGGTTTCATGGACTACCTATCCTTCCTCACGCTGCGGCAGGAGAGGCATCCCGACCGCCCCGCCTTTGACGGACAGGACTGTATCGTGCTGAACTCGGTTTCCAACCTTTCCAAAGCCCTGCGGCCGCTGGGGGATTATGAGCGGATACACTGCTTCCTTGACAACGACCGCGCAGGGCTGGAAGCCCTGCGCGAAATCCAAAGAGAGTACGGTTTGCGTGTCCGCGACGCGTCACATGTGTACAGCGGGTACAAGGACCTGAACGACTACCTGAACGGAAAAAAGTTGTCACAGCAGGCGAACCCGGTACGGCAGGCAAAGCAAGTACAGTGGGTGCAGCAGCCTGGCAAGAAAAAGGGGAAAGGCATCGGAATGTAACCGCACGCATCCCGCAGGCTTTTTGCACAGTGAAAAGCCATAGCTCAATAGGGCGTTTTCTTCACGCAGCGCAAGCGCAGCTAAAAACGCCCTATTGAGGCGAGGGGCCGGCCCCTCTGCACACCCCGTTCGCCGTGAGGCATATCCGCACGGCAGGCGGAATTGTCAAACTTAAAAAGACTTTACAATGGGATATTTCTCACTCGATTTCAGAAAAGCGAAGGGGGCATCCGACAGCCGGATATCCGACCATATCGAGCGCAGGGTGATAGCACCGAACGTCAACCCTACGCGCACGCACCTGAACCGCGAGCTCGTCCGGATGCCCGAAGGCATCAGGGAGCGTGACGACGCGATTGCCGCCCGCATCAGCAGTGCGGGCATCAGAAGGAAAATCACCCACGACCAGGTACGCGCCATCCGTGTCATGCTATCGGGAACACATGAGGACATGATGGAAATAGAGAAAGCCGGAAGGCTGGACGACTGGTGCCGGGACAGCATGGACTGGCTGTACAGGACCTTCGGGCGGGAGAACGTGGTCTCGGCGGTGCTGCACATGGACGAGCACACGCCGCACATACACGCCACGCTCGTACCGATAGTGACGGGAGAGCGCAGGAAGGCGGGACAGAAGAAGCCGAAGGAAGGAGGACGAACCTACCGCAAGAAGGCGAATGCCGCCCGGCTGTGTGCCGACGACGTGTTGAACCGCACCAGACTGATTGCCTACCACGACGACTATGCCAAAGTCATGGTGAAATACGGCCTGCAACGCGGGGTAAGAGGTTCGGAAGCCCGACATGTCTCCACCGCCCAGTATTACCGCGATTTGAGGCGGCAGACGGACGAACTGGAAGAGAACGTGCGACAGCTCCAAGCCGAGCAGGAAGAGGCGGAAAAACGGCTGAAAACGGTCAGAAAGGAAATCAACACGCAAAAGCTGGAGGCGGTCAAGATGGAGGCAAAGACCGCCATCATGGCGAAGGTGGGGTCTCTTTTGGGCAGTGGGAAAATCAAGGAGCTGGAGGCGGACAACCGCAGCTTGCAAAACGAAATAGCCGCCCGTGAAGAGAGCATAGAGGACTTGCAGGCCAGTCTGCAACGGCAGCGGGCACAGTACGGCAGGGAACTTGCCACGGTGCAGACCGACTACATCCAAAAACTGGAAAGGGAAAAGGAGCGGACGGCATATCTGCAAAAATGGACGGAGCGTGCGTGCGGCTGGTTCCCTCTTTTCGCCGACGCGATGCGCATGGAGAGGTACTGCCATTCGGCAGGCTTCACGTCCGAGCAGACGGACCGGCTTTTCACGTTCCAGCCGTTGGAGTACAGCGGGAACCTTTACTCCGAGGAACACAAGAGAAGCCTCGCGGTGACGGGTGCCACCGCACAGATGGGAATAGAGCAGGGAGAGAGAGGAAAACGCTTTGTCCTGCGCATCAACGGGAAGAACATCCTCGACTGGTTCAGGGAGCAGTTTGAGAGGCTGCTCCGACGGATACGGCCAACGATGCAGCAACCGCAACGGAAAAACAAGGGATTCAAACTGTAATGATTATAAATACTTATGTGCCAACATAAAAAATGCGGGAAATGTTATTGCGCTTCCTGCATTTTTCATATTTTTGCATTCGGAGAGAGGAAACTCTATCCAAAACATATTTAGAATTTAAAGAAGCGTTATGCTTATCTTGTGGTTGGGAACCTAGGAAATTCGCAATTGTACACAAGGATAGCATAGTGGTTCTCACGCTATAGCGTGGGCTGCTATTACCATATCCGTGTACAAGGTTTTCCTAGGACCTCCAATCAGAACGTGGCATTGCAGTTCCACGCTTTGTGATTTTATTATATCCTTTAGGAACTGGAGGATAATAAGTTTTGCTTATGGGAGTTTTCAGTTTTTTTAAAGGAAAGACTAATGATGCTTTGGCAACAGTCTTCACAATTGTAGAAAAAAGTATGTATAATATCGATATTCCTATCTCAAAGGAGGGACGATTTGAAGTAGCAATGTTCGATATATGGCTTGGTACAATGCTTATAGAAGAACAAAATATCGTCATTGATTATAAATTAATGCAAGATAGGATAGAAGTATATTTAAAACAAATAGCATCGAAATTGGGATTACCAGCAGAGAAGAAACATGAAAGAATATATCTTTTTCGCAAAGAGGGATGGGAACAAGATATTATGGGTTTGATACACTCCGATTATCCCCGAACTAAACAATTTTTACCAGCTTATATGTACTTATGTATAGTTGCTAAGCCTCTATTGGTATTTGATGAAGAAACGACAGAAAAGAAAATAAATGAAATACCCGCAAGTGAACTCGTTGAATTTTTAAAGCCTTTTTGTGATCATTATTCATGCTTGGTTAAGACAATTATAAAATCTATTAAATAAAACAATACAACAATGAAGATTTTAATCTGTTTATCAGCTTTGTTGTGCAATCTTGTGTCCTTGAAATTGCACACTAATGTAAAAAGATGGGTAAGCTTTGGTCTACCAGTATACATGAGAAGCAACTTTTCCTTACGTTTTTTTCTTTTCCTATCTTTAGGAATAGGTATAATAGCGACATGCGGTTTAACGAAACTCTCATGGTATTGGAATATACCTATTTATTTGGTAGGAATGCTTATTTTAGCATTAATAAGTGATGTAATAACAGAAGCAAATACAAGATTTCATATGTTTTTTTTAGGGAATAAACCATGGGGAGTTTATATTTGGGGATTAACAATATTAAGTTTTGTTTTAGCTATTTATGGGTATAATTTAGAATAAATCGCCAAAGAAGAATAACATAAATGAAGACTATAATAATATTGTTACTTTCAATAATACAACTTCCATGTATTATTGAAGGCTGGATTTCATATTTTCTCAATTGTATCGTAAAAATGCTTTCTAGCATAATGTTTTTTACGGCAATAGTTTCTTTAATATGGTGGCCATTAGATATGTTATGTGCTCTATTGTGGGCGGGATGTGAATATATTAAACAAAAGTGCTTATCACATAATCTAAAATTTTCTGATGCGTTAGTATTGTATACACATTTATTTCCGATAGTTTAATGATTGTTATTTATCATCAATACATATTGTATACAATAGGATAAGTAGTGAATAAAAAGGGCAGACATTTTTTGTCTGCCCTTTTTATTCACATTAGTACAAACAGAAGAAAATAGTACCCAAAAAGCCTTACTATTTCTCATTTCAAGATTTGTATTTTTGCGTATTTGTTTTCTTGAATTTGGTATTTTTGTATGCAAATTGCATGTTTTCATATAAATAAATTCAATTTTTGTTTGATTTAAATTTTTGATTATTAGTATTTTACATATAAGTAACAAGAATTATATTTTTAACTCCAAGATAAAGTGTACCACCTTCCGCATTCAGGAATCCGCAAATGACTTTCATAAGTTCAAGAGTCTGTGCCTTGACATCAGCACGCATATTGTTTCCTGCCGGATAAACAGTTGTCGTCTTGAACTCTCTTGTCTGGTTCTCTTCTCCGAAGTATTCCGGTTCATCTCCATCCACGTGGATGTTAAGCTCTTCGTTGATTTTCTTTCTTATAGCTTCTCTTTCATTGTGCATACCAAATCCTTTGAGAGAATTGTATCCAAGAACAAGCTTGCATAAACGACCCAGATGCTCGTCATTACTTTCTGACATAAGTTTCCATACCATGTCATTCCTTTCCGGTATATCCATACATGCCATCAGCTGCAGCTCGTAAAGTTTGCTCTGCAGCATAGGATAGTTGCTTATCATCATGCTGTAATTGCTTGTAAGCTCTTCAAGCTTTCTTTGTTCAACTCTTCCATTAATTGCGAAATGCTGAAGCATCTGTATTAGGCGCATTCGTTCACTGTAATATACAGCTGCATCCGAATCCTTGACAAGATAGGTAAGCAATCTTGCGAAAGCCAGATAATTATATGTCTTTATATAGTCATTGTCCAGAACGGCCATTCGGTCGATTATGTTGATAAGCTCAGCTACATACTCATAGTCCATCATAACCTCCTGTTGCTGTTCCTCTTCTTCCTTTACCTGTGCAGATACCTCATATACCTTATCGTCTGCGTAGTTCATTATAAGGGTTTCAAATGCATCCCTTACATTGAAACGTTCAATTGTCTTGAACAGAAAGACCCCTTCAATGGTTCCTGTTGGCCGTATATTGTCTATCTGTACCCTTATATAGCTGCCTGCCTCAATATCTGTCATATCTTCTGTTATAGGAACTTGAACTGTATATCCATATTCGCTGACACAAAGACAGAATGAGTTCTTTACATCAGTTACCAGGCACACAATCTCGTCACAGATTGAGGTCATTTCCCTTACGAAATTGTTCATAAGGTCGGTTATGATAAAATTAAGGTTCCCATCCTGGTCAACGTTCAGTACCTTTGCTTTTATCAGATATGGTCTGTTGTCAACATCGCAGAATGCCCTTTCATCAATAAGGAGATTGTATCTCACTATATTTCTGATAGCGAGCTTTCCTTCTCCGTAATAGGTGGGATCCTCTATCTCAAATATGAAATGGCTCGGTTCTTCAAGATCCTGATGCTTTACCCTTATCAGGATTTCATCACCTACTTCCGGCTTTACTTTCTTTTTTCTGGATTTGGGAACGGTATATTCAGTTCCGTTGATAACTCCATGCTCTATTTCCTTCCAGAATCTCTGATAGGCTGTGAGTGATATCTCTTTTTCCTTTAACGGTGTAATACTACCATTAAGATATATCTGGATATTATGCCATGGTAACATTTGTTCCGGCAGTACTGCAACCTGCTTGCCCCTCGTGTCAATCTGGTGTAATTCTATCTTTCCTTCATAAACCTGAAGTTTTGAGTTCTTGCCGTTGAATGACTGCATGAATGTAGATTTTCCTTGTGTCTGCGGAAGAATGGATGATGTTCTTATCGCCAACATTGTCAGATCAGAAATCTCATTCCAGTTGAATTCAAGTTTACTCTGCTCCACTTCTGTCAGACACCTGAATGCTTTCTCGAACAGTACATCATTTTTACTGCCTTTCACATAGGTAAGATACCTATAGAACATTGCCCTGATAAGTTGACGGTCTATATTGTCTTTTTCGTTCATTAAAAGCAGCTGTATTGCAAGTGCAGCTATTAATTTCTTGAGATCTGTATGCTCTTTCTCTGTTGTTATAGCCGCCAGCCTGTCTATTTTGTTTCTGCTTTGGTTAATGAATAGTTCGAGCATGGATATGAAAGCACTCCTGAATGGCTCTCTCATCCAGTTGTCCTTGTTCCCTTTTATTATTATATCAAAGATATTAAGGACCTTTGCTTCCATGAGTTCCTTATCCAAGGAGAATAGGCACATCAATACCTTTAATCTTCTGTCAGGATCATAAAGGAACCCCGACTTCTTTAGCTTCGTAAGAAGAATATCTGTTTTTCTTATCTGCTCATTCCTCTTTACTGTATCTATAGCCTCTAAAAATATATCAGCGTGCTGGGCAGCATCAGATAGCATTTTCTGGTATCTGCTCCTTTCCGTGTCTGAACAATATAGTAACACATCTGAATCTTCCAACAGATAGATACAGACCATTTTGAACCTTTCGAGGAGGTATCTGTTGCCGTTTTTTCTTGAAGTCACCCATGTATTTATATTCCTGTCAAGCAACTCAATGGTCATCATAATCCACTCTTCATTACCGGTTTCATAAAGCTCCCTTATTTCTCTGAATATCTTACCTTTCTGGAATTGTCTCTTGAACCACTCAATCATCTTTACATCTGTTTCAACTTCCGACAGTACATCTTCTATAGTTAGATAAGGAAGGCTGTAAGTTCTGGCTTCCCTTTTTATTAGTTCAAAGAATATTCTCCCTGATATAATTTCTTTTACCCGGCACTCAATCCTTTGATGTAAGTATAGCTTGTCAATACCAATTGCTGGTAGCTTGAATGTGAAGTGATGCCAGTCTGCAATCTCATAGTATGGGTTTGGAAGATGTGAACAGTCTGTCTTTACCCAAAATGGATACACCTCGTTTTCTTTATATAATCTCATGAGAAGTGGCTGTGTATCCTGGACAAACAGCGGTTCACCTTCCCGTAACTCCTTTACAATACAGGCTATATCTTCAGGCTTTTCATCATCCTTCTGAAAATCAAACAGCAAGATGTTATGCTCTTTCCCATTAGCTTCAACTTTGTAGAATGTTCTCTTGTTTTCTGTTATTACTTCCTTCACTGGAAGGAGGTAAGATTGTCCTAATTTATAATTCATGTATTTAGTATTTTTTAATCGAAAGTTATTAATATGATTTCTACAACTAAATAAGATGTCCAATCTATATTCCTTATTTATGTTTATTTGAATAATAAACTGCTTATTCAGCTGAAATGCAAAGTAATAAAACTTTATATATCATATTTTTTTTACTCTGCATTCGAATATCTGTATATATAGCTCTATTTTTCATAAAGCTTTGTATACGTGACTGGACACCCTTCTAAAATTTATGCATCTTTAAAGATTGCCTCTTCACCATCATCCCTATATTCAGCTAAACATTCACCTGCATCACTAGGTTTATAGCATTCACATTCATTATTGTCGTCCCACTCTGCAAAAATACAACCTTTACAGCTGTTATGTCGACCTCTTACTACACGATACCAACTATCGTTTTCTTCGGAATAGAATTCTTCTCCTATAGCGTATTCCATAATGTTATATTATAAATTAAGTTTGATAAATAGATTCATTTTATATGTAAATAGACCTCTAATCTATTATTACTTAATAAGTTAATGGACTTTTTATCTATTTTAGAAAATTAATATTTCTGAATAGAGCATTTCTACTATGACCTGTCAGATATTTTCCGTTAGCCTTATAAGAATTACATAACTCGCCATACAATATAAGTTGTTTTACACTCTGCCAGTTTGCTTCCCATGCTTTATCGAAAGTAACTTTAGGTGTTCCATCTGCCCGATGCAGTGTTCGAAAACATGGATTTGCTACCTCATCAGGCTTATGCCCGAACACATAAATCAAAATTCCTGCAGCAGCTCCTAGAATAGTCCCCCCAGCTATATAGCCTGCTTTTTTTAGTTTTTTTTTGTTTTCTCTTTTCATGATTTATATTGGTATCAGATTGGTTCGCTGATTACCATGGCACAAATTTAGGGAACTATAATCATTGGAAAAATACACGTGTAACTTTACAAAATTATAATGATTTAGCTTTAATCTCTCTACGGGCTATACCTCGTACAGCTATTAAAGGTTTTATGTTTCTTACTTCTTTGCCGTTAATAGATGTATTTATTGCAGACATATTATGGCGTAAGTCTTCAGATTTAAACTTTATTCCTTTTTTTGTGAGAAATAGATTCGCAAAATAATATGGATAATATTTACGTTGGTTTCTTTCGTTTGTTGTATATAATTTTAGGTCATCTGAAACATCAAGAACCCATTGTGCAAAATCTTTATTGCTTAGTTTCCAAAACCATTTTTCTTCAGAGTTCTTTCCGACTAGCCCATATTGTTTAGCACATTCAATATATATATTTAATTTAGGTACTATATTTTCTACCCAATTAGCACTCTCATAGCCATCATTGACTTTCATTTCCACATATTCTATAATATTACCATGTTCTATAATTCTGGAATTATTTATATTTTCGTTTGATATAATATCTGAATCTAATTCTTTAAGCTTATTAATTGCATTTATACAGCCAAGTTCTTTTGATTCTAATAAATATCCGATAGCTCTTATCTTATTCTTCTTAACCCCTAATCCATCCAAATACATTACTCCATAGTCATAAAGTGCTTCTCCTCGCACATTTATATTTTGACTTGCAATTGCTTTTTCAAACCAAAATAATGCGTTCTCATAGTCTATTTTTATGATACGTCCATCACGATAATATCTTCCAATATGACTATATGATTGTTCGTAGCCATTTTCTGCTGCTATATTAAACCAGTAAAAAGCTTTATCATGAGCAACTGGAGTTCCAATTCCACATTTATAAAATAATCCTAAAAGAAATTGCGCTGGTACATGTTTATTTTCTGCTGAACATTTCATCCACTTAAAAGATTCATTCCAGTCAATTTTATATTGATAAAGGTGGAAAGCATATGAATAGGCAGCTTTCTTATGATCCAAACTTCCAGCTTTCCTATACCATTCCATGGCTTTTTCTTTATCCAAGTTTTTATATATTTTCCCAAGATGAAGCATCGATGTTATATCTCCATTATTTGCAGCTTTTGTAAACCAGTATATAGCTTCTTCTTCGTTTGGTTTACAAGAAGGTGTACCTTTATAGAAAATTACGCCAAGGTTTCTTTGGTTTTGAGTATTATATTCCGAGAAAGCCAAGAATATCTCTTTGGCTTTCTCAATATTTTGCTCTATACCTTTTCCTTTATAATAGCATGTAGCCAGATTGCATGCACAATCGGCATCCCCCTTTTCATATCCTCTCTTATACCATAAAATTGCTTTAGATAAGTCCATTTTTATATTTTCTCCTTTTTCATATATTCTTGCAATACTGAAACAGGCATCCTTATTTCCCAATTCCACTGATTTTTCATATAGTTCCAGTGCCTTAGGTATATCTTTCTTTATTCCATACCCCTTTTCATAGCACATTGCCAACCGACTAAATGAACGCATGTCTCCGAATTCACACCCTCTTGTATATAATTTAAATGCTTCTTTATAATTATCCCCTGGTATAATTTTTTTTATATACCAATCACCTAAAAGATTCGATGATTTACTTAAACCTAATTCAGATGATTGTTGTAATAATTCTTTGGCATGTATCATATTTTTTTCTTTTTCGATTCCTAAAAAATACTCGAGAGCTTGTTCAAAAAGTTCTTCAGCTTGTTCTAATGCGCAATTATTCATCGTTCTAATAAATTTCAGTGTTTTACGATATTAGTTCTTATTCTGTTTAATATTAGATTCTTTATAATCTAAACAAAAATAACTTTTTATGAGCTATAATATAATAAACACGTATAAGTTTCTTATAAATAAAATTAGACTATGACCTAAAAGTATTGGGAAATGAAGATTTCAAAATCAACTCAGCTCTAAATGATATAAGGAAAATAATGGATAATATTTTGCCGAACTATACGAAGTTGGTAGCTGTTCTGAACAAATCTAAAGGAATGCAGTGTAATGATAGGAAAACAAATTATGCAGCATATTATACCTGTATATTCAGAAAAGTCTTCATTCGTGTGTTGCGATAACAAATCCTGGCTCACATCGGACAGAAACCGATAAGGATGTTACTACCGATCGTTCGCCGTATTTAATAAGGTCTCTGATATATGAAATGCTCAATTATTCTATTGGTGTAATTTTCTTTCTGGTGCAGAATTTGCCATATAACAAAGGCTGCAGTATTACAAGCAAAAGCAAAGTTTGAACTCGAACAAAAAATAAAAAATACAGTAATAATTACCTATTTAGAGAAAATCTAAATAAAAATTTATTAAAGTAAATAATACCTTTAAATTGATCACATATAAATGTACTGAATGATTTTCATTCCCGCCAATATGGATTGTGTAGAAATGAATACAAAACCTTGAAAATTAAACTTATATACATAGATAATTCTTTTAATCCAGATTATCCAAGGCATCTAATATAGGATTTAATATTATATTATTCGTATTACTGTCAGATAAACCATTGTGGTTTATTTTTTATCATTTGCAAAGCATCTTACTATTTTCATCCCTTAATTTTTATAGTTTGTTATAGTAAGAGGGAAAGGAGGCTCTCTTGTCATGGAGAACCTCCTTAGATCAATAGAATAGATTGATTATGTCTGTTGCTTCTTTACTGTCCCATTGATAACATCGTTCAGATCCTTAAAATTACGGTATCTGATGGATTCATCAATTACCTTGTCTGAATATTCATCCTTGATTTTCTTCATGGTCGCTGCACCGGCAGCATCATTATCAAGATAGCAGTGGATTACATTATAGTTCTGAAGATATGGAAGTGCTGTTTTGATATTGCTAATTGAATTAAGAACAATATAATCACACTCACACTCAATGTAAAGCTGTATGTCCATCATCCATTTTTTTAGACTCGCATAAGTGAGCATGTCAAATAACCCTTCAAATATACAACACTCAGGATGTGACTCACCATTTGTTCTTATGATGGATATTGTTTTCTTTCCGATACTACGCTTGCAGTACTTGTTTCGGATTTCCATACCACCATCTATATTTTCAAAGGCTATGGCATAGTAATGTTTATCGTTGATATGATAATGTATTTCCTTACAGAAATCTTGGGCTACCTCGAAGTCAACACGTCTTTGTGAAATATAACTTTTCAGATTGGGATGACTGAGCTTGCAAATACGATCAATGAAAGTAATGCTCTTACTCTCCTTCATCTTTTCTACTATCTGGCTTTGATTCCAACGGTTTATTCTTTGTTGTTCTTTGGTCATCGCTTCATAATCTTCAGCATATTTGAGGTTGTGGCTCTTAATCTGTTGTTCAAGATAAGTAAGAACTTGATGATTATTCCATGAAGGGTGCATCTTCTGAACAAGATTAATGATGTTTCCACCAGAGTTGGCCCCAAAGTCATTCCATAGGTTTTTTGTAGGACTGACATTGAAAGATGGAGACGATTCTGCTCTAAAGGGAGATAGATACCAGTAATTACCTCGATGGATATAAGCATACTGAAAACCTTCGGTTTCTAGGAACTGTACAATACTGACTGATTTGATTTCATCTATGGTCATGGCATGTCAATAATGTTATGGGATTCATATTAGTTTAATATATATATACCCAGTTAAACTTAAACTCATAAACTTACTTTAGGGGCAGGAGTGTAGGATGATAATGATAACCTTCTTTGTCTTTGGTAATCAGTTTACGCTCACAAAAGATTTTGAGCATATCTTTGACTGCATTATCCCCACGCTTGTAGCCTTCTTGTGCGTAAGCCTGACTGATTGCTTTTACCAGTTCAAGATACCTCTGCGGACTATCACCATCAAAAACAGTGCGAAGTACCTTGGCATGTAAGTCATCCGGCAAAGATGTCAAGGGCTTATCTTTGGGCTTGACTACTGTAATATGGTAACCATCATCTAAGACGGGAAGAGAGTTGTCGTCAATGTGAAAAGCCCATGAAGAAAACTCTTTGTCTCGCATGTGCATAGGCCTGACTTCACTGATATTGGAATCCTGCTTGTTTTTACTGATTATCAGAACCGTTTCTGCCTTGTTTTCGAGTTCGGTTCCAATATGACCTCTGGTGTTGTTATCATTTTTGTTAAGGTGTAGCACGCAGTGGATGTGAAGATTGTACTTACTTGTCCAAGCCATGAGCATAGTCATTACATCTGTTGATTCCTTGGCATTGTTGATGTCATACATAAGATCTCGCAAGCCGTCTATAATGACCAGTCCTACATCCTCAAATGTCCTGAGGGCATAATCTATGAGGGCAATACGTAGAGTAGGAGTGAACTCCCTTAACCCATAGAACTTGATGCGCTTATCTTCCTTTGTCAGGCTTAATCCAGCAAGACGGTAGATGCGTTCTATCACATTGTGGCAATGAAACCTGCTTTGTTCTGTATCGAAATAAAGAATTTTGCGTTTCCCGTTAGGAAGACTGGCCCTGTATTTGAGTACTGTAGAATTATTTACAGCTGCTGCAACCATTGCTGTTATATTAAAGGTTTTCTTGCTTTTTGCTTTACCGGTAGATGCACTGAAATTACCAAAGGTTGCTATGGTACAATCTCCAACCCATAAAATCTGTGGTGGAACAGGAGGCTTTTCACATGCCTTTATTTCTCCTTGTCTCAGGTAGTTGTCAAGTTCCTGGTCGTTGAATGTACTCTTGCTGAGCATTCCGACTTCAAGAGAGCTTTCCACTGAACATTCCTTATCATTACTGTTTTTCCTTCTTATCATGACATAGTTCTTTTTTATTATCATTTTTTGAGGAACTTATGACAACTTCTGACTTTTTTAGTAAAGCAGTCAGTTGAGCATCTGTATAAACCTCCGTTTTATTATGTTTCTTCCTTTTCATTGTAATATTCTATTTATCATTTTTTTGTTTTGCTGGCACTACATGATTCTTACGCATCCATCTCAGGAGTTCTTGTCTATTGAAATAGATGGTTTTCCCTTTGGGCTTAAAATGTGGAATCTGCATATTCATAGTGAGTTTATATATCTGGGATTGTGATATTCCCAAATACTTTGAAGCTTCTTCAGTGGTCAACATTTCTTTAACCACATATAATCTTTCCTCAATCTTAGCAAGACGTTCATTGAGTATTTCTGGATTAATACTATTAAGTTCTCCAATTTTCATTTCCAAAAGTTCTAATCTCTTTTTTAAGATGCTGATTTCAATGTTACTGGTTCCCATTTTCTAATGATTTAATGTTATACAATAGGGAGTACCCCAAAAGCTGAATCGATTCTGGGGTAAATATACTCCTATTGTTATTTTCGCAATTTGAATGTCTCCTGTCAGTTTAAAATGTCAGGGAGAGTGTCAGGGATTTTTCTTTCAATTGCTTTACATTGTTTCACTTCAATACATTTCTTTCAGTTGTTTTACTATATTCACATATTCTTCTTCAGGAAATGTAGCAGTAGTATTCTTTAGTTCTGTAAGACGTGAACTGATTGCTCCACGAGTTGATGGTATCATACTTTTCTGTGGGGCTAACATTTTATTTCTTACTACAAGTGATACCCAATTATATGGAATCATTTTTTGTTGGGAAAGGGAATATAACAGCTGAAGTATATAGCGCAAGTTTGTGGCTATAAGAGTCTTTTTTAATGTACAGTTAAAGAACTTTTCAATAGTATTCTCGTCAACAGGGGTAGTGAAGAAATTCTTTCTATTGGCAAAATCTGTGATAAGTTTAATTTGCTTTCTGTTAAAGGATGCAAGTCCATTGGAGTCCTTTAATATAACTTCCACATGGTTAAACTCATTAAGCATTTTAGAGAAGTCTGTCTTTTCGAATGAAGATTTAGTGAAGTACTTCTCAACAAGATCTTTTCTGTCGGTCAGTAATTCATAAACACAGAAAAGATTTTGGAAATGTTTTCGTATTGCTTCCTCATCAGATGTGAAAACAGGAAGATGATAACTGATTAAGTCATTTACATAGCGATTGTAAATTTTTCTATCATTAATTACTTCAGTTTGATAATGCTTGTAACTGACTTTAAATAAGTCCCAAAGCTCATCTTTGGACAGCTCAATCTCTTGGTTTGTGAAATGATTGTTACATTGTAAATACAAAAAGAGAGAGCAAAGGGTGTTGATTCTTTTTACTCATAAATTAATTTTTTTGTGTATAAATATTTAATTCTATTTCTATGATCATTTGTTTATATACTATATTGTAATTATCACTGATCACTTTGCTAAGTGCTTTTAAGTGATATATGCAAAAAAAATAGCCTACATTAGATAATCCTTAATGCGGGCTATTTATGAATTCGCATTTCTCTACTATTTCCTTCGACTTGATCTTTTGCTGAGTATTTGATTGATTTCTGCTGTACTGATTGGCTTTTCAGTTTTACAACCAGACTCAACCCATTTGATGAGATCATCCCTGAAAAATGTGTATTTCTTACCTTTCTTGTTGACTGGAATTTGTCCGTTCTGTATATAACAGTACATTGTCGATTTTTTTATTTTGAGAAATTCACAGGCTTCTTTTACATCCATTGGAATGTGTTCAGATGGAGACTTTTGATTAGATTGACGAATCTCTTCATGAAGTATTTCTATGGACTGTTCAAGTAGATCACATTTTTTAAGTATATCTGACATAACTCTTGGTATGTCATTAAAGGTTATCGGATTATCTTCTACGTATTCTTGCATATATAATTCTTTTAATAATGGAACTCGTAACTATCTTTATCAGGAATGTCAATTTCTATTTTACATTTCCCTTTTTGTCTGAGTGTACGCCTGATGCTTTCAATTTCAACGTCATTAAGTTCTTTAGGAAAACAGAGCTTGATGAAGGTAGCTCTGGTTTGTCCACTCCAACCAAGCCGTTCTCCTATATTCCAGGCATAATGTCTGATGTCGAGTGTGTTTAACTGACCATTTGTTAATACAGAATTGATACACGATTCTGGAATCTCGTAAAGTTTAATGTTCTGGCATAGGGTTTCCAGACAATCATCTGTCATGTATGGTGAAAAAACAGTATATGTATACTCCTTGATTGCCTCATATCTGTTAACCTCCAAATGGTCCTGTTTATTTTTATAAATCTCACGCATAATCTCTGCTTTATTCTTTTCTGAAGTAGCAGGTTGTAGGGAAGTGATGCTATTATTAATGATTATGCGCTTCTCAGTATGTAACCTGTACAGGACAGTTATTATACAAACTAATAAAGATAATAAAATGAGGTATAACAAAATCGGCAATGGGGATAACATTAGGTTATTATTTTCTGTTGCATTAGTGCTTGTGACCACCCTGATAATATATGGAGCGGTCACAAACAGAATAATGGTAATAATGTTTGAAATGAGAAGTATCAGTAAATTCTCTCTTATCTTTTTTGTCATTGCAATTGGTTTTTATCGTATTACTTTATTGCAAATTTATAGATAAACTTACTAATTGATACTAGTTGTTACTAATAAAATCTCTCTAGAAAACATTATTTATGTTTCAGTGTTTCAATGATTTACGCTACTATTTATTGTCACTTTTTTGATTTTCCTTTCTCTTTCTTTCTCTTGGTTTCTGCATTAACATTTATGTTTTCATTTTCTTGCATTTCCATTTTTACATTTGTTAACCTAATTCTATCAGCTGCTTCTCGTGTTTTCGGATCAGCATGTGAAGCATAGATTTGAGTGGTACTTACATTCTTGTGATTAAGGAGATGTTGTACTGTGTAAATATCAGTTCCAAGTTCAAGCTGTAAGGATGCGTAAGTATGTCTGAAACAGTGAAAGGTAATATGTTTTTTTATTCCACATTCCTTAATCCAATCTTGCATGACTCTATATGTCATAGTACGATTAAATCCTGAAAAAATATATTTATCTGTTGTTTGTGGCTGAATTAGTTCATAAGCATCATCACCGATTGGAACCTGTGTCTGACGCTGAGTCTTTACACATTTAAAATCAAGATAATGTCCGCCATCTGCATATGTTTGGATATTTTCCCATTTTAAATTGAGTATATCACTTATACGTAATCCACTCAAACAGGAAAATATAGCGGCTTTTCTTACTACTGGAACTGAACATTCTGAGTTGTATAGTTTTCTGACTTCCTCCAGTGAAAGGCTTTGCTTGACTGGTATTGTGCATGGAATATTATCCAAAAGGGATGCTATGTTATCTACAAGTCTTCTTTCCCTATAGGCTTTAGTTAAAACTTGTTTGAAGATATTCCAATATGCTGAAGCTGTATTTCGTGATATAGGCTTGTTAACCATGACTTTGCCTCTTGCTGATACTTTCGTGTCTAAGAGATATTCTTTATACTTGTTACAGAATACGGTATCAAGCATTTCAAATGTACATTTGTTGTGGCAGAACCTGCTGAAATGTTTATAGGCTGCATCACACTTCGCAAAGTTTCTGTTGACAATATTCTTGAAGTATGCAAGAAAGTCCTCCTTTAGACGGTCCTGGTTAAAGAAGTCATATTTCTCATTAATTACCTCTATGAATACCTTACACCGAATAGCTTCAGCTTTTGCCAGAATAGCTTCATTATACTTTTTCTGTTGTGTAGAAATGGGGTTGGCATATATATACATGCCAAGCGAACGACGACGAATCAGTTCCATTGTTTCAGGATTTCTATAGCCTGGCCAAAAGTCCAGAAATAATGATTTAGTACCATTTCGTCTATCTCGCATACGGAGAGTTACTGATTTACAATACTGCATATTATTTGTTTTTATAGTTTTATGTCTCAAAATTCTCGAATGATATATTGCTGACATCGGTAAATTGAAAGTAAATATCACTATATATCAATATTTGCAATAAAATCATCTTCTGAGAACCGTTTTTCCATTAACCGGTCAAATTCTTCTTTTCTAAAAAAGATGAATTTCTGCTTCTTTACTCTGGTGAGCTTATAGTGATTGACGTAATAGAAGACAAGTGAATTTGTAAGATTATATTTCTTTGTAGCTTCTTCTACGGAATAATACCTGTCTCTACCAACAAAATATCCATTCTTTATTTCCTCTATGTGTTGTTTGGAATAATAGGTACTACCATACTCAACCTTTGCTGGAATCTTATGTCTATGAATAAAAGAGCGTACACCATCTGCTGTCATTTTAAATGTTGTACGCATTTCCTCTGGCGTTATCCAGTCTGTGATTTCTGCATACTTATTCTTTTTGTTGTATAACAGGTCAATGGATCCCTTCTCATAGAAATTAAATCCTTTCAGTGCTATCTTAGGTATGTTGTTCTCTCTTGTTATAACTCCAGCATGCTTTATTGATATTTTAAACATCTCTGCTACCTCATCAGTAGAATAGTATCCTTCAGGAGTTGCTGGACAGATTTTTTCCTGTTGCTTTGCCGTGAAAACAACCTTTTTTTCACCATTTGACTTTATTAGTGGAGTTGAATTTTGAAGACGTTGATGCATGATATTATCAAAATCCGTCCGATAAATCATGGTGAATTTTCCACGCTTTTCAGTCTTAATGCTATAGGTCTTTAGAGTATAACTTACCTGATCTTTAGTTATGCCATACTTTTGCATAGCTTCTTCATAAGAGTACCAGTCAGGATCAATTTCATCGGTCTTGTGTTTTATACAATCTATATGAACCTTAGAATAATAAGACCTGCCATTTCTCTTTACCCTGGGAACCGCATGGTATTTTACAAAACAAAGAGCCGCACCCTGAGTCATATTGTACATTTCCATGATTTGACTCAATGTGTAATAGTTATCAATGTCGATGACATCAAGAAGCTCAGAGAAATTTGCGTCAATAAGCTTTTTACTGTAGAAAGTATTACGCCCTTCGTAAACTTTAGGGATGCCCAATCTGTCACAACGCCCCCATACAGCTTTACGTCCAATTTTATACTTATCCATAATCTCTTGTAGGGTATAGTATTCTTGTTCTTGCTTACGCTTGTAACTTCTTTTTCTATAAGGTCCTGCATCCTCAAAGTATTTGTCAAGATCCTCACGACGGACAAGGGTTTTTCTACGTATTCTCACTGCCTTGATGATTCCGGAATAGAAACATCTATAAACAGTGCTAACACTCATATCAAGTAATAAGGCAACATCTGAGGGTGTCAAAAATGGTCGTGAAGCAACTGCGTCTCTTTCTTTATCAAGAGCTGCTTCTTTTTCACTTTCCCGGACACTTTTTTTACGTTTTGCTTCACGTTTGCGAGATGCGTCACGTTCGCACTCTCTACAGCAGTATTTATTTGACATCTTGGATGCAATAAACTCTGCTCCACATGTTAAACATTTCTTTAATATCTTCATCTTTTTGGCATGTTAAAATCGTCCATTTCCTTTGCAGCAATTTTCAGGTATTTGCAGGAATTTTCACGAGGTGTCCAACATGTCAACGGGCGCACATTTATCACTTTTGCAGTTTTTGCATAAGGTGCCATATATGTCATTTTCCGATTGCCATTTGGTCGCAAAATTTAGGGATAGGAACGATATTTGAGCCAAATTTACCCTTAAAAACTGGTTGTAACAAGTTTCAAATGGAAAGTGTTAAAATGAAAAAAGCCACCAAAACGGTGGCTTTCAGACTGTTAGCGATATATTGTAATATTGTTGATAATCAGCTACTTACCGATGCAAAAATGTTGAAAGATATTTTGAAGCACCATATCATTCGTAACCTCACCTGCGATGTCCGAAATAAAGAAGATACACTCTCGTATGTCTTGCGAAAGAAAATCTCCGGAAATCTGCGAATCAAGTCCACTCTGTACTCTATGAATAGCTTCCAAAGCTTTATTTAAAGCTTCGTAATGCCTTACATTTGTCACAATAATATCATTTTGTGTCACTGTAGGCAAGTGTGCGGCATCAATAAGCATTTTTTGCAGTTCACTTGTGTTCTCTCGTTGTTTGGCCGAGATGAAAATAGATTCCGTAGATTCTTTGGGGAAGTCTTTTAATAAAGATAATAAATTCTCTTTCTGTTTGTCTTCGATCAAATCCGCCTTATTAAATACAACAATCAAATGCTTTCCTTCACAACGCGGAATAATCTTCTCTGATAACTGCTCTATTTGAGAGGCGGCATTCACAGCATCTACCATCCAAAGAACAATCTCTGCCTGATCTAACTTTTGGAAAGTACGTTCGATACCGAGACTTTCAATCGTATCATTGGTTTCCCGGATTCCGGCAGTATCAATGAAACGGAAAGTGATTCCTCCGATGTTGATAGTATCTTCGATCACATCACGCGTTGTCCCGTGGACATCACTGACAATCGCTTTGTCCTCATTCAATAATACATTCAGTAAAGTCGATTTTCCGGCATTCGTTTCACCGATAATAGCTACAGGGACACCGTTCTTAATAGCATTACCAACACTAAAAGAATGAGCCAACCGCGAAATGACCTGTTCGATTTCATCTGCTAGCTTCCTTAATGCAGAACGATCGGCAAATTCAACATCTTCTTCGCTGAAGTCCAACTCCAGTTCAATCATAGAGGTGAAATTCAGCAATTTGTTACGTAACTCCGTCAGCTCTTTGCTGAAACCGCCTCGCATCTGGCTCATAGCCAAACGATGGGTGGCAGCAGATGAAGAAGCGATCAAGTCCGCCACAGCCTCTGCCTGACTTAAATCCATCTTTCCATTGAGGAAAGCACGTTGCGTATACTCTCCCGGTTGGGCCATACGGCAACCGTTCTTGATAAGCAACTGCATCACTTGTTGAAGAATGTAAGAAGAACCATGGCACATGATTTCCGTACTATCTTCTCCCGTGTATGAATGAGGAGCACGGAAAAGACTGACGAGCACTTCGTCAATAATCTCGTCCCCGTCATAAATACGTCCGAATGTCAAAGTATATGGTTTTTGCTCACTCAATAATTTGCCAGTCTTGGCGGGCTTGAATATGCTGCCGGTGATAGAAATAGCTTCCGGACCGGAAACGCGGATGCTTCCGATGGCACCGCCTTGGGCGGTAGCGATAGCGCAGATCGTATCTTGATTCATTGTTTTTTCTTTTTGGATGAGCAAAGATAATTGTTTCTAAGTAAAAAATAGAAAATTGAGCACAACTTGTGCTTTATTTGTTTATATTTGCTGCCGTTGCAGTGGTACACCAAACAAAATAAAACAATAATGCTTATGGAACCAGCGATCAATTTATATTCTTCGAATGAGAAAAGCGAACTCATACGGGAAAACTATCAGGAAATACTTTCTGTGCTTGCAGCTCATCAAATAGCTTTATGGGAGTATGATATCATTACGGGCAAATGCTCTTTTTCAGAATTGGGGCAGGAGGCTATCAATAGTTTCATCCGTGAAAGCCCGGATTTGATACTGATGGATATTCGTATGCCGGTGATGGACGGTATTCAGGCTACTGAAAAGATTCGTACGATTTCTCTGACCGTGCCTATTATTGCAGTGACTGCGTATGCTTTTTATACCGAACAGCAACAGGCTATTCAAGCCGGATGTAACGCCGTTATTTCAAAACCCTATTCTTTGGAGAGGCTAAGAGAGACGATAGAATCTTACATCGGATAATTAATTTTCTAAAAGAGAACCAACATTCTGAATATTGTAGTGTTACTATTATAATAGTAGTAACATTATAATAGATTTGAATATGGAGAAAGTGAAAAAGATAGTCCTTATCGGAGCAAGTGGCTTTGTTGGTTCTGCTCTTCTGAACGAGGCTTTGAATCGTGGTTTCGAAGTTACAGCAGTAGTTCGTCATCCGGAAAAGATAAAGATAGAGAATGAAAATCTGAAAGTGGTGAAAGCCGATGTAGCTGTGCTTGATGAAGTGGCCGACGTTTGTAAAGGTGCGGATGCCGTTGTTAGTGCGTTCAATCCGGGATGGAATAATCCTGATATATACGATGAAACCATTAAAGTTTATCTGACTATAATTGATGGAGTGAAGAAGGCTGGCGTCAATCGTTTTCTGATGGTTGGTGGTGCCGGTTCTTTATTTATCGCTCCGGGCTTGCGTTTGATGGATTCCGGCGAAGTACCCGAAAATATATTGCCGGGAGTGAAAGCCTTAGGAGAGTTTTATCTGAACTTCTTGAAGAAAGAGAAAGAAATAGACTGGGTGTTCTTCTCTCCGGCAGCAGATATGCGTCCGGGAGTACGTACAGGGCGTTATCGGTTGGGAAAAGATGATATGATTGTAGACATCGTAGGAAACAGCCATATCTCTGTCGAAGATTACGCTGCCGCAATGATTGATGAATTGGAATATCCGAAACATCATCAGGAGAGATTTACGATTGGTTATTGATAAAAAATCAGATTAAAAATAATTGTGTGATAAAGTGACGCTATCCTTCTCGGATAATGTCACTATAATCGTATTATAGCGTTACTATCACGGCGTCATAGTGATACTATGTTGAAGATAGGCTAAATGATAAAAATGGACTGTCTAACAAGTCCCTTATTAAGAATTTCCCCCACGCTATAACTATTTGTAGCGTGGGGGAATTTCAATATTTAGAACTCGTTAGGCAGCTCTATAATTCTATTCTAACGATTACATTTTTATTCTTTCAGAAGAACGTAGCTCTATATTCTGTCAAGTACAGTTTTAATCAGTGTATCAATTGTATTTTTATATCCTGTATTGGCCTCTTTAATAAGTCGGTTGGCTATCACCATGCAGACGGTCATAGCCTTGTGCCCCATCAACCGGCTAAGTCCTGCCAAAGCCGAACTTTCCATTTCGAAGTTAGTAATCTTATAGCCTTTATATTCGAAAGATTCAATCTTATCATTCTGTTTCGGGTCTGCCAATGGAACACGAAGTTCACGTCCCTGCGGACCAAAGAAACCTCCGGCAGCGATTGTTACTCCACGTACCATGTCCTCTTTGGCAATCCGCTCAATCAGTTCTTCGCTGGCATCAATGACATAAGGAGCAGGCGCACACATATTTCCCGACCAACCCATGTGATTGAGGAACGCACGTTCAAAAGATAAGTCGCATACAGCATTTCGTCCGGCATAGAAATTAAGCAATCCGTCAAAGCCGATAGACTTCTGCGAACACACAAATGTTCCGACAGGAGTGTTGGGCTGTAAGCCGCCACATGTACCGATGCGTACTAATTCCAGCTGGCGGAACTGATCCTTTTCTTCGCGGGTATTAAAATCTATATTGGCGAGTGCATCCAGTTCATTCATCACGATGTCAATGTTATCGCAACCGATTCCTGTAGAAACCACTGTAATCCGTTTACCTTTATAAGTACCCGTGATGGTTTTGAATTCGCGGCTTTCCACTTCACATTCTTTGTTTTCGAAATGAGAAGCTACGAGTGCTACACGTCCGGGGTCACCTACCAGAATTACTTTGTCTGCCAACCATTCGGGCTTTACGTGAAGATGGAATACTGAACCGTCTTCATTGATAATCAATTCAGAGGATGGAAAGTACTTTTTCATGTTATTGAAGGGTTTTAGTTTTATAATAGGATTTGTATCTATAAATAGAAACGCCGGAACCGGATTTAAGTTCAGAAGAAGCCACTATCTTTTTCCTTTAGAAAAGGGGAGTGCGTCTTACAACTGAAATGAAATCGGATTCCGGCGTTTGTGAACGATTATTTGCTCAATGGCTGATTGCCTGCATTGCCCGTTGCCGGCTTGGCGATATTCTCGCGCATGGAGGTGTCAGCTTCAATATTCTTCATGCGATAATAATCCATGATGCCTAGGTTGCCGCTGCGGAAAGCTTCAGCCATCGCTTTAGGAACTTCAGCCTCTGCTTCGATCACTTTAGCACGAGCTTCCTGTG